>Ga0307505_10000088_pt1 | contig 116687 bp, 99 predicted proteins | sample 23_S_MG_FD_202183 | JGI IMG/M metagenome (GOLD analysis project Ga0307505, IMG submission 202183) | Soil microbial communities from Populus trichocarpa stands in riparian zone in the Pacific Northwest, United States - 23_S | ecosystem: Environmental > Terrestrial > Soil > Riparian zone > Trees...
GGCGTGGCTGGCCGTGACGCGCGACAATTGGTTCCCCAGCGCGCACGCCCCGCGGCCATCCACCGGCCGCGGCGCCACGCCGCGCCAGGGCCGCTGATGCCCAGCCTTTTCAATCGGTTGGGGCCATACGAGATCCACGACGAGGTGGGTCGCGGGGGCATGGCCCTCGTCTTCCTGGCCACCGACACGCGGTCGGGCCGCCAAGTCGCCCTTCGCCTGGTCTCGGCGCGGGAAGCCCCCGACGTGCTGGACGCCGAGCGCCGCGGCGCGGAGCTGCAGGAGCAGTTCTGTCGCGTCAGCGCGTTCGTGCCGGAAGTGTACGAGCACGGCACCGCCGACGGCTACCTCTACGTGGCGATGGAGTACCTCGACGGCGAGAACCTCTCGCAGGCGATCCGGCGCGGCCCGCTGCCGGAGGCGCGAGCGGTCGGAGTGGCGATCGAGCTGTGCCGGTTTCTCGAAGACGCGCGCGGGTTCACCTGGAAGGTCGAGGACCGCGAGATCCGGCACCTGTTGCACGGCGACCTGACGCCGGCCAACGTGCGCCTCACGATCGACGGCCGGACCAAAGTGCTCGACTTCGGCATCGCCAAGGCGCTGTCGCTCAGCCGGAAGGTCACGCGCAACGACTTCGGCAGCCTTGCGTACCTGTCGCCGGAGCGCCTCGAGAGCGGCGGCGACATGGATGCCACCGACGGCTTCTGGGCGGTCGGCGTGATGCTTTACGAGATGCTGCGCGGCGCGCAGCCTTTCGGCGCGCCCGACACGCGCCGCCTGGAGCGTTTGATCGTCGCGCGTCGCCCGGCGCCGGGGCTCGAAGGCGTGTGCCCGGTCGGCCTCCAAGCCGTGGTGGCGAAGCTGCTCGCGCCCACGCCGGCCGAGCGCTACGACAGCGCCGTCGCGATCCGCGAGGATCTCGAACGGTATCAATCGGGCCAGCCGACGGTCGCACAGCAGGACGGGTGGCCAGTGAAAGCGGCCGACGAACCGGCCACGCGCCGGACGCGGCCGGTCGCGGAAGCCGTGGACGAAACGACGCGTCGCACGGCGCAGGCCGCCCCGGCCCTGATCCAGCCGCCCCCGCTCCCCACCTCCGCCACGGCGCCCGCCGCGCCAACCGGCGCGAAGACGCGCGCGGTAGGCGCCATGCGCAGCGTTCGGCGCGCTGTTCTCGTTCTGGCGCTGATCCTCGCCGCCAACGAGCTCTGGGTGGCCAGGGCCGCGGGGCGCACCGCGGCCTCGCTGCCGTCGCGGGAGTTGGACTCGCTGGGTGCCGCATGGGGCGAGTACCACAGCCTGTCGTGGCGGAGCCTGGGGCCCGGCACGTGGCACCTCGAGCGATCGCTCAGGGATCGCACGACGGCATTGACCGATCGCGTGATGGCCACGTATCGAGACGGCCTCTCCATCGTGTGGGAGCCGCAATGGCAAGCCGCGCGCGCCTCGTTGGCCAGCGCGGCGGCGGCCGCGCCCGACCGCGAAGAGTTGCTGGCCGCGCTCCGCTACTGCGAGGGTCACCTGCACCGAATCAACGGCGACGCGCGCAAGGCCGACAAGGACACGGACGCGGCACGACGGGAGTTCGGCGACGCGGTGGTGGCGTTTCGCGAGGCGGCGGAGTTGCGGCCCCGGTGGCCGGATCCGTTCATCGGCCTGTCGCGCACGTTCCTCGCCGGCCTTGGCGACGTGGACCGCGGGGCGGACGCCCTGAAGCGGGCCCAGCAGCTGGGTTACACGCCGGGCGAGCGCGAGACGGCCCAACTGGCCGCCGGCTATCGCGAGCGCGGCGACACGCTGGCGCGCAGCGCGCGCGAGCTTGCCGGCATGCCGCAGGAGCGCGACTACCTGAGTCGTGCCGCGGCCGCCTATCAGCAGGCGCTCGACTTGTACTCCGGCATCGTCACGTTCGGCGGCGTGCCCGCAAGCGTTCGCCGGACCCAAGCCGGCATGGAACGAGTGAAGAACCGGCTGAGCGAGATCGACGGCTCGTCGTTCGACTTCAACCTGGGCCCACTGGGCTCGATCAGCATTCAGACGCCAGGGCCAAGGGGAGACGCGCGGTGACGCGGGCGCCATCATGGGTGTGACCTACACAGCCGCGGTCCAACGCGACACCCGCCGTCACGTCACCGTCGTCGCGACACAGCTGGACAGCGCGTGGCTGTCGCTGCTGGCGACGTCGCTCGTGGCCGTCATGGCGATCGGCCTGGCGTTCGCCGGGCGCATCGAGCGGCTTACCTTGCCCAGTCCCGCCGGGGCTGCGCCCGTGACGAACCTGGCGCAGGCGACGAGCCCGGCCCAGCTCGAATCTGCGCTGGCGCCCGCGTTTGCCGACGCCGCGGACCGCCGGCTGGCGGCCCGCTCACTCGCCGCCTTCCTGACGAAGACCCGCGAGGCCGGCGACACCCTGCCCAACGTGGGCGCCATCCTCCGTGCGACGACGCCGGAGGGCGCTCGGGTGTTCACCTCGGCCCATCTGGCGGCGCTCAAGCCCGGCCTGACCGTCCGCACGGTGGCGGAGGTGCGCCGGCTCGTGCTGGTGTGGGGCACGCTCTACGTGCTGGCGTTCTACGCCGTCGTGCTCGTGTGGCGCGCCAAGCGAATGCGCGGCGACATCGTGCTGCTGGCGGCCGCACATCTGCTGACGGCCCTCGGGTTTGCCGCGCTCCTGTCGCGCGCCGATCCCCTGCGGGACACCCTCCTCTTCGTGCGGTTTGCCGAAGGCGTCCTGCTGGGGCTCGCGTGCCTCGTGTCGTGCTCGCTTGTCGACTTCCGCAAGACCGCGTTCTTGAGGCTGAGCTACGTGCCCCTGGCGGCGGCCTTTGCGCTATCGCTCGCGCTCATTGCCTTCGGCGCGGGACCCGGTACCAGCGGCGCCAAGGTGAACCTCGGGCCCGTGCAGCCCATCGAGGCCATTCGCCTATTGCTCGCGCTCTTCCTGGCCGGCTACTTCGCGCGGCGATGGGAACTGCTGCGCCAGGTGCAGGAGACCGTCGGCACTGGAACACTGCCGGCGTGGATGCGGCTACCGCGTCTCGGCTACGTGCTCCCCGTGCTGGGCGGCGTGGGCATCGCGCTGATCTTCTTCTTCCTGCAGAAGGATCTGGGGCCCGCCCTCTTCTTGTCGTGTGTGTTCCTGGCTCTCTACGCGGTGGCCCGCGGCGGGTGGGCCGTCGCGGCGGCAGGCTGCGCGCTCCTGGCCGCGGGCTTCTATGTCGGCCATCGCCTGCGCATCTCCGAGACGCTGGCCGAACGCGTCGCGATGTGGCAGTCGCCGTGGGACAACGCCGTGCGGGGCGGCGATCAGGTGGCGCAGTCCGTGTGGGCGCTCGCGGCGGGGGGTGTGTTCGGCACGGGCTTCGGGCTGGGGGAGACGCGCTATCTGCCAGCCGGTCACACGGACCTCGCCATCGCCGCCATCGGCGAAGAACTCGGGCTGCTGGGCCTGTTGGCGATCGCGGTGCTCTACGCGGCCCTTGCCTGGCGCGGGTTCCGCGTCGCGATGGAGGCCGAGAACGACTACGGCTTCTTCCTGGGCGTGGCCGTGACGCTGTTCCTCGTGGTGCCCGTGCTGCTCATGAGCGCGGGGCTTCTCGGGGTGGTGCCGCTGACCGGTGTCGTCACACCGTTCCTGAGCTACGGCGGGTCGGCCATGACCGCGAACTTCGCCGCCATCGGCATCCTGGTGTCGATCGGCGCGCACCGTAACGGGCGCGAGGGCGCCGAGCCGTTCCGCGCGCCGATGCGGTACCTCGCGGGCACACTCGGGTTGGCGGCCCTGGTCCTCGTCGGCGTCCTGGTCGACGTGCAACTCGTCCGCGCGGATCGGTACGTCGTGAAGCCGCACTCGAGCGTGCAGGCCGACGGCGTTGGACGCTATCAGTACAACCCACGGGTGCTGGACATCGTTCGTGCCATGCCGCGGGGCACGGTCTTCGATCGCGCTGGCCGCGTGCTGGCGACCGGCGACGCCGGGCTGGCGAAGCAGGCGCTGGCCGCGTACCAGAAGCTGGGACTCCAACCGAACGGAACGTGCGTGGAGCCCGTCGAGCGCTGCTACCCCTTGGGTGGAGCGGCCTTCCACATCCTGGGCGACGCCGGCACGCGCGAGAACTGGAGCGCCAGCAACACGTCCTACATCGAGCGGGATTCGGAGGCTCGGCTGCGCGGCTTCGACGACCATGCGGTGACCGTGCCCTCTCACGATGCCAAGGGCGGGACCGTGTCGACGGTCCGGCGCGACTACCGCGAGCTGGTGCCGCTCTTGCGCCACCGGCATCAGCCGGAGCACGACGCGGTCACGGCTGTACTGGACCGCGATCGTGACGTGCGGACGACGATCGACGCCCGCGTGCAGATGCGCGTCTCGCAGATCCTCCTCACTGCGGCAAAGAGATCCACGACGGGCCGCGCTGCCGCCGTCGTGCTCGATCCGGATACGGGCGACGTGCTGGCCCTGGCCAGCTATCCCTTCCCGGTGGTCGACCGGCCCGTCCGCGCCAACGTCGAAGGCCGGCCGGAAGCCCTGCTCGATCGATCGCGGTACGGGCTCTACCCACCGGGCTCCACGTTCAAGCTGGTCACCGCCGCCGCGGCCCTGCGACAGGACCCCGCGCTCAGCGGCCAGACGTTCACGTGCAGCGACTTGCCGGGCGGACGTGTGGGCGCGCGGATTCCCGGAAGTCGGCCGGTCCGCGACGACGTGTTGGACCACCGCGCCCACGGCACCATCGGCATGCACGACGGTCTGGTGCACTCGTGCAACGCCTACTTCGCGCAGCTGGCCATGAAGCTCGGCCCTGAGGCCGTGCTCGACGCGGCCGCGGCGCTTGGCATCGCCGCGGCGCCGTCGGGCTCGGTCGAACGCCTTCGCGCCACGTTGCCGCAGGCCGGCTACGGGCAGGGCGACGTGGTGGCCACGCCGCTCCGCATGGCGCGCGTGGCCGCCGCGCTGGCCAACGACGGCGTCCTCGTCGAGCCGCGCATCGAATCGGTGGCCGGCGTTCCAGCGAAGCGCGAGCGCCTGCTGTCGCCGGCGGCCGCCCGCACCTTGGCGCGCTACATGCGCGACGCGGTCGTCCAGGGCACCGGCCGCAGTCTCAGGTCGCACCCGCGGTCCATCGCGGGGAAGACCGGCACCGCGGAGGTGGCGGGCGCGGCCTCGCACTCGTGGTTCGTCGGGTTCGCCCCGTACCAGGGGTCTACCCGCCGGATCGCGTTTGCCGTCATCGTCGAGAACGCGGGGTACGGCGGCCGCGCCGCGGCATCGGTGGCTGGCGAGATCGTGACGGCCGCCGCTGACGCCGGCATCTTCAAAGAGCGCGGCGTGGAGTGAGGAACGAGCATGGACATCGTGGCAAGGGCGCGCGACCTGGAGGCCCGGCTCGCGCGCACCGTGGACAGGGCGGCGGCGCGGGTGCTGCCGGTGGGAGGGTCACGGGAACCTCTGGAGATCGCGCACGCCGTCGTGGAGGCTGTCGAACGAGAAGTGCAGCCGGCCGGTCGGGGCCGCCACCTCTTCCCGTTCAACCGCATCGGCGTCTCCGTGCTCGCGCCCTCACGGCAGATGCGCGCGCGCGTCGAGGCCGTGTTTGCCACCGAGCCCACGCTCGAACAACGGATCACCGGCCGGCTCGAGGCCGCCGGCTGTTCGGTGCCCGACCTGACGGTGAGCGTCGCATGCGTCGCCGAGGCCGGACACGAGTGGGAGGCGCGCGACTTTCACGTGGAGTTCGATCGCGTGGAGCACCCGACACCAACCACGCGCCTCGCGTCGCATGAGCTTCCCTCCATCGAGCTCGAGGTAGTGGCCGGCACAGCCGACCAGGCCTCGTTCGTATTTCAGCTCGCGCGAATCGAGCTCGGGCGCTGCGGTGAGGTGCGAGACAGGCACAACCGCGTCGTGCGGACCAACCACGTGGCCTTTGCCGACCAGGACTGCCGCCCGAATCAGACCGTGTCCCGCCGGCACGCGCACGTGGAGTACCAGGCCGCTACGGACGAGTTCCGCCTCTACGATGACGGCAGCGAGCAGGGGACCGGCCTGTCGCGGCGCGGCCGCACGATCGCGGTGCCTCCAGGCGCGCGTGGCGTACGGTTGGAACCGGGTGACGAGATCCTGTTGGGCCAGGCTCGACTGCGCGTGAGCTTCAAGACCCACGAGCGAGGCTCCGGCCGAGACCGATGAGCAGGCAGGCTCCGCCTCGTGGTCACGTTTTTCTGGCCCGTGTGCGGTAGCATCTGCCGATCATGAAATCGCTGATACGACTCGCCGCGGCGGGCGCGCTGGCCCTGACCTCCACCTTGTCCGCGCAAGCCCCGCCCCCGCCCCCGCCGCCCACGACGCCGTGCGCGGCCGTCACCAGCCTGCAAGTCGTGTGCGGCCAACAGGCGCCGGAAGATCTCATCGTGCTGCCGGGAGAACAGTGGGTGGTCGCGGGTGCGTACACGGGAACGGGCGGCGTCCACCTGATCTCGGTGCGGGACCGCAAGAGCGTCGTGGCGTATCCCTCGGCGTCGGCCAGGAGACGGCTGGACGCGAAAACGTACCCCGCTTGTCCTGGCCCACCCGACGCGGCCGCCGACGCGCGGTTCACCACGCACGGGCTCTACGTGCAGCCCGGCCGCAACTCCGTCCACAAGCTGTTCGTGGTCGGCCACGGGAGCCGCGAATCCGTCGAAGTGTTCGAGGTCGATGCCAGGTCCGGAACGCCGGCCTTCACCTGGATCGGCTGCGTGATCGCGCCAGACCCCATCGGCCTCAACTCGGTGCGCGCGTTTCCCGACGGCGGCTTCATCGCGACGAACTTCCGGGCGCGCAACAGTTCCCCGGCCGACCGCGATCGGATGATGGCGGGCGACAGGAACGGCGAGCTGTGGGAATGGCATACGGCCAGCGGCTGGCAGAAAGTGCCCGGCAGCGAAGCGTCCGGCGCAAACGGCATCGAGATCTCCGACGATGGACGCTGGTACTACGTGGCCGCGTGGGGCAGCCAGTCGTTTTTCCGCCTCTCGCGCGGCCAGGGCACGCCGCGACGTGACGAGATCCCCCTCGGCTTCCGCGTGGACAACATTCACTGGGCGCAGGGCGGGAAGCTCCTGGCGGCGGGTCAAGGCGCGCAGGGCACGGAGATCGTCGAAATCGACCCCGCGGCGATGACCGTCCGCCCGGTCGCGCGGCGGGCCGACGACGATTCCTTCAGGGCAGGAACCGTGGCCGCACCGGTCGGCAACCAGCTGTGGGTCGGCTCCTTCCTGGGCGACCGCATCGCCGTCCTGCCGGCGCGCTAGGTCTGGAGCGATTTCGTCGATCTGGGCCAAGGCAACACCTCCTGAGTGTGTGTTCACCCAGGAAGTGTCGCCACTTGGCGCGGCGTTACAGCGCCAGCAAAGACCCTCTCGCCCGGTCAGTCCATTGGCGCGACGTTGCGCGACTTGATCAGCCACTGGCCGTTCACGCGTTCGAGTTCGTCGATGCTGCGACCGACGCCGGCAAGGCGCGGCGGCGTCTCGCGTCCGGCTCCCGCAACCGCCGTGATGTGGTACGCGTCGATGCGGGCGTGATCCTTGTCGATGAACACGATCTGGTGGTTCGCCGTCGTGTGATACATCGGCGGCCGTGGGGCGGCCGGCTGTGTGCCCGGCTGAGGTTGGCGTGCACGCCCGACCATCTGCTTCAGCGCTTCGCGTCCTTTGGTCGCGTTCGCGCCAGAACCGAACTGCCCATCCACGGTGTATACGGCGGCGTACGCGTCGCCATCTCCCGTGTCGAGCGCCCGGGCGTAACGCCACATCAGCTCGTCGATCTGCTGGCGATCCCGCGTCTCCCGCAGCAGGTCATTGTCCGATTTCGACGCGGTGAACACCGCTCCAGCCGTGAACATGACGGCGCCCAGAACCACACCCGCTACCAGATTCCTCATCTCGCCTCCTTGCGTCGCGGAGCCGTTTGGCCTTGGATAAGTCCGCGCGGGGAGGATTCTACGCCACCTCCCTGCCTCTTTTTGCCCGTCCAGGCACGATCCGCTCGGCGAAACAGGGTCCGGGTCCTGTCGGCCCGTGAGCAATCCCACGATACCGATCCTCATGGGACCGAGACTCATGGCAGCCGCGAGCCTGAATCCTCTTCGGCGTGTCGGTGCCGACCTCGGGCCACGGACCCACGACGAAGTCGATCGAGGAGTGCGATGAGCGAAGCATCTCGTGACGGCGATCTCCAGTTCGAGTCGGTCGCGCCGCCTCCTCTCCCGAGTTCGGAGCCTGCCCAGCCCGGCGTGACGTGCGCCGCCTGCAGCCGCGCGATCACGGTCGACTACTTCGACCTCAACAATCAGCCGATCTGCCGGGTCTGCCGAGTTGGTCTCCTCAACCAGATGGAGACGCCGCTCGGACTGAGCATGCTGCTGAGGGCCGGCGGGTTCGGCCTGGCGGCCGCGCTGGCAGGCGCGGCGCTCTACTATGCCGTGATTGCCATCACCGACTACGAGATCGGCCTGGTGGCGATCGCCACCGGGTACATGGTGGGATACGCGGTCCGGACGGGCGCGAAAGGACGCGGGGCGCGCCGCTTTCAGGTGATGGCCGTCGTCCTGACGTACGTGTCCGTCAGCATGGCCTATCTGGCTTTGGCGCTCGGGGCGGCGGAGGCCGAGTCGAGTGCGCGGGTCGATGCCGTCACCGACCAGGCGATCAGCGCCGGCGGCAGCGCGGATCCGCAGCGCCAATCAGGGGCCGTCCCGGAGGACGGCGAATCCGCGACCGATTCCGAGGAGGGCGGCAGCCCGCTGCTGGGCCTCGCATTCCTCGCCGTGTTCTCGCTGGCTCTTCCGGTTCTGTCCGTTGTGAACTCGATGCCGAGCGGCCTCATCAGCGCTGCTATCATCGCGTTCGGCATGCAACAAGCGTGGCGCATGACGACGGCGGCGGAGATCCAGTTGACAGGTCCCTTCAGGGTCGGTGGCAGCGAATCCTCCCCCGCCTGACGAGGGATGCTGGATCTGACCCTCGAGGTCGCACCCGGCGCGTGCGACCGATGCGCCACGGAGCTTCCATCGACGGCGCTGGCGTGCCCGTCCTGTGGCGCGCTCGTGCACCGCGAACGCCTGAAGGATCTGGCCGAGCGGGCGACCCGGGACACGGCATCCGGTGACCACGCAGGCGCCAGGGTGCAGTGGCTCGAAGCCCTCCAGCTTCTTCCAGCGGGCTCCGAGCAGCACCGGATCATCAGCGGACGCCTGGCCGCCCTTGCCCACACGGTCCCGCCCGCGGGCGCGAACGACGAAAAGGCCACGCTGGGGTGGAAGCAGGGATTGGGCGGCGCCGCGGCCGTCGCGCTCTTCTTCGGGAGCAAGCTGAAGTTCCTGCTGCTTGGCCTCACCAAGGCCAGCACCTTCTTCTCCATGTTCGGCTTCATCGCCGTGTACTGGTCGATCCACGGCTGGCCGCTGGCGGTCGGCCTGGCGGGGTCGATCTACATCCACGAAATGGGTCACGTCTCGATGCTCCGCCGTCTCGGCATCCAGGCTGGAGCACCGCTGTTCATCCCTGGCGTCGGCGCGCTGGTGATGCTGAAGGAGCACATCACCGATCCGGTGGTGGACGCCAAGATCGGTTTGGCCGGGCCGGTGTGGGGATTGGGCGCCGCGGTCGCGGCCTGGGTGATGTTCCTGCTGACGGGCGCAGCCATCTGGCGGGCGATCGCCGAGCTGACCGGGTTCTTGAACCTGTTCAACCTGATTCCCGTCTGGCAGCTTGACGGAGCGCGAGGCTTTCACGCGCTGTCGCGCCAGGAACGGTGGATCGTCACGGGCGTGGTCGGCGCCACGCTGTGGCTGACGGGTGTGGGCGTGCTGTGGTTCGTCGGAGCGGTCGCGGCCTACCGCGCCTTCACAGGAGAACCTGGCCCTGGCGACGGCGCAACGCTTTACAGGTTCGTCGTGCTGGTGGCCGCCCTGAGTGGGTTCGCGAGCGCGATCCCTTAAGCGCAGGCGCAGATCAGAGCAACAGCGACTCCACGCGGTGGGCGTGCACGCGCGTCTCGCAAGGCGACCACGCGAAGACGGTGAAGCGCCGGTCCTGCGACGCCACCAGCGCCACCGCGCCTCGCTGGTCGTGCACGAACTGAGCGGCCGACAGGTGGCGCGTGCCGCCAAGCTCCGCGGGCGTGGCGATGACCGGTGCACCTCCTTCGATCGGCTCGGTCACGGTCACCTGCTCGACCAGCGGCGAGCCCCTCCGTCGCGTGATCTTGGCGCCGAACGCCAGCAGGTCGTAGTTGTCGGCCAGGACCGCCGCGCCGTCTACGGCCGTCAGGCCGGCCACCGCATCGATGGCGTCCTTGAACGAGTCCTCCCAGCCGCGCGACTCGACGCCACCCGCGGCCGCCGCGATGATCTTCGAGAGGGCCTCGAAAGGCGGCGAGACGGCGTAGGTCATCGGGTGGACGACCGATTCCCGCCACTCCTCGCTTCCCGCGGGCACGATGAGGAGCGAGCCGCCACGCCCGTGCGCGCGCATCGACACCGCGAGCTGCACGAGGACGTTCACCGATCCCACCCAGGACCTGGCCGTGTTGAGGCCCAGGAGCGACGTGAGCAGGTCCGGACAGTCCGGCAGCGTGGACGCACTCTCGTCCACGAGCTTCACCTGATCCCCCTCGAGGACGGCGACGTTCACGTACTTCCCCGCCTGCACGCCGCGATGGTGTTTCACCACGAGGAGGCCGGCCTCGATGACCTCCAGCACGAAACAGAGGACCGGGATCGACTGTGTAGTCCCCCACACGCACAGCTCCCCGTCCACGTGCCAGACGCCGAGGTGGATGCCGGCGCGCTCGACCACCGGCGCAATCTTGGCGAGGATGGCGGGCCGCAGAGGCAACGGGCGCTCGAAGACGAGCGCCTGTTGGTCCTGCTCGGGGGGCAGGTAAGCGAGCGAGATCTTCGGCTCGTAGCCTTCTTCCCGCCTGAGGCTCGCCCAGAACGCCGCATCGATCAGTTCGCGGATCACACCCTCGTCGGGCACGCGTGCCAGCGTCGCTGCCGGGGACGCCGCCGCCTGATGCCGGGCGAAGTAGGTGTGCACCTTCGGGGCGACCAGCCTGGCCGCCGGGTAGCTGTCGAGAATCACCACGGTCCAGGATACGTCAGGGACCGGGACCGGGTCTGACGGCGTTGCCGTCTCCGGTCTCCGGTCTCCGGTCTCCGGTAGACCATCCGCGTCGCAGCGGGCGTCAACCTGGCCGAGCGCGCGCCGTAAGACTCAGGATTGCTTGCGGCGGCGACGCACCACCGCCGACGTCAGGCCCAGTCCGACGAGCGACAGCAATACGGGCTCTGGCACCTGGGCGGCCCCGCGGTAGTAGGCAGTCACGTGGGAAATGTTCTTGGCCTTGGCATTGTTGTTCGTCTGAACGAACGGCGTGTTGTACGTGCCAGCGATGGCGCCGTTGACGATCAAGTAGCCAACGTAGTCGTCGGGCGTCGTGTTGCCGGCCCCGCCCTTGAACACCAGCATCAGGTGCGAGATGTTGCCCCAGATGTTGTTGATCGACCACGTGCCCGCCAGCCCGTTGCCGACCAGGCTGAGGCCGATGTCGACGCTTTCGTCGTCGTTGACCCACGCGGCATCCCACTTCTGCTTCTCGGCGAACGACCAATCGCTGAACCCGAACATCGCGTCGGCGTTGACCTGGCCCGGGAGCGGGTTGTCGTTGTTCACGGAACCAACCTGGCAGGACGTAACGGGCGTGACGTCGTTCGCGATCGAAACCGCACACGGCGCGGACTCGGCGCCCATGGGCAGGAGAAGCAACGCGGCCAAGGTGAGAGCGCCAACCGAAGCGCTGGGACGGACAAGACGAATCATGATTCCTCGCTGGCTCACGCCGCGAGGGCGCCTGAGCGTGTAGTAGTTGAACAGAACGTATTTCAGAACATCAGTAACCACGCAAAAACCATGACAGAACGAGCGTGGACCCGCGCCTGGAGTCTGTTTAATAAATGTCCACAAAATCTTAATGAATCACCAGCTCGACAGCCGGTGTCAGGAACCCGTCGGCTACGGTGTCCCAGTAATATCCACGCCAGGCTGACTTCAGTCGCGCCAGAGTCGGCTGCTGACAGGATGCGATGGCCGCTCCACATGCGAGAGGCCAGGCCGGCGGGACTGGATTGGCTGCAAAGTTCAAGACGCGCTGGGGGGTAGAATCCCAGCCACCAGGAGGACGTCATGCGCTCAACGTTCGCAGTTCTCGCCACCGCGACCGCACTTGTGTCGGCGGCGTTCGTCGCCCCGCTCAGCGGCTCCACGGGCCCAATTCCTCTCAACTGCGATCGCGCGTGCCTGGAGGGCGTCATCGATCAGTACTTGAAGGCCGTGGTGGCCCACGACCCCAAGGCGTTACCCCTCTCCGAAGACGCGATGTACACCGAGAACTACCAGGTGGTGAAGGTGGGCGACGGCTTCTGGAAAACGGCCCAGGGCGTCGGCAACTATCGGCACGTCTTCGCCGATCCCGAGTTCGGCCAGGTGGCGCTCATGGGGACGATGCGCGAGGCGAACACGACGCTCCTGATGAGTGTGCGGCTGCGCATCGAGCTCGGCCGCATCACCGAAATCGAAGCGGTCTACTTCAAGCCCGGTGGCGGCGGACCGAACAACATCGAGGGGATGGACAAGAGCGGCAAGCCGGAAGACATCTGGTTCAAGTCCATCCCGCCCGCGCAGCGGCTGTCGCGCCAGCAGATGATCTCCATCGCGGACGGCTACTTCACCGGCCTCCAGAAGAACGACGGCAAGGGCATTCAGGGCACGGGCACGTATCCTTTCACGCCGGACTGCCACCGCATCGAGAACGGATCCCCCACCACCAACGTCCCGCCGCCGCCCACCGCCAAGCCGGGCATCAACCTCTTCTCGATGGACTGCCTGACGCAGTTCAAGATGGGCCTCTACTACGTGGTCCAGAACATCCACGGCCGCCGCTACCCGCTGGTGGACGCGGAGCGCGGCGTGGTGTGGGCGCACGTCGTGTTCGATCAGGGCACGGTGAATTCCGGCGTCCTCTCCGACGGCACCAAGCACAGCTATCCCGGATTCAACCGGCCCAGCAGCATCCTCGTCACCGAGGCGTTCCTCATCGAGGACGGCAAGATCCGCCGCGTGGAAATGATTGGGCCGTCCGCGACCTACCACATGAACTCGCCGTGGCCGGGTGGCCTCAGCGGCAACTAGAAACGGGACCCTTGGCAAGGAGCACACGATGACCACGCGCAGACTCGGCGTCTTCGGTACGCTCGCGGCGCTCGTCACGGCGATGGTCTGGGAATCCCTGCCGGTCGCAGCGCAAGGCACGGGCGCTCCGCCGCTGGTCATCACCGCGTTCGGCGGCCAGCCGGTCGAGTACCGGGCGCCACGAACGCCGTGGGGCGATCCGGATCTGCAGGGCGTCTGGTCCAGCGACGACATGAGCAACATTCCGATGTCGCGCGCGCAGCAGTACGGCGATCGGCTCTACCTGGACGAGAAGGAGTTCGCGGAGCGGCAGTCGCAGATTCAGCGGGGCGTGCAGCAGTCGGAGACCAACGCCGACAGCACGTTCCGCTTCGACTTCGCGCGGCGCGCGTTTCGGCAGACCTCGCTCGTCGTGGACCCGGCGGACGGGCGCGTGCCGGCCGTGAAGCCAGGCGTGCGCGTGATGCCGCGTGGCACGTTCGGCAACGGCCCCCTGGACTGGGTCACGGACTTCTCCGGATACGAGCGCTGCATCACTCGGGGCATCGCCGGCTCGGTGCTGCGCGTGATCTACGGGAACGGCAACCGCATCGTGCAGGCCCCCGGGATGGTGGCGCTGTCGTACGAAATGCTGCACGATACGCGGCTCTTCTACATGGATGGCCGCCCGCACGTGGGGAGCCCCCTCCGCATGTACCTGGGCGACTCGCGCGCGCGCTGGGATGGCGAAGACCTGGTGGTCGAGACGACCAACCTGACCAACCAGACGGCGGTGGGCGTGAACGGCGGCGGCCCCAGGCACAGCGAGCAGATGAAGATCACCGAGCGCTTCCGCCGCGTCGCGGAGAACATCCTGCAGTACCAGATGACGTTCGACGACCCGGCCACCTACGAACGACCCTTCACGCTGTCATTCCCGCTGACGCCGCTCGATGGCGGCAAGCTCCTGCCCTACGACTGTCACGAGGGCAACACGGCGATCTCGCAGGCCCTGAGCGCTGAGCGCTTCGAGGACCGGGCCCTGGCCGCGGACCTTGCGAAGGGCATCAAGCGCGAGCGGCGGGGCGTGCAGGACGGCGCGGGCGTGGGCGCCGCGCTGCCGCCCGGGCGGGGCCGCGGGGCGGGCGCGGGCCGCGGAGGCGCGGGGCGGGGCGCGGGTCCCGGTGCCGGACCGGCGGCGGTCCCCGAAGGCGACCAGGAGCGCTGAGACCAGCCGTGGCACGGATCGATCGCCGGCACGTCGTCGGGGGCCTCCTCGCGTCGCTCGGCGTTGGGGCGGTACCGGATGCGTTTCGGCTGATCGCGCAAACGGGATCGGCGGCGCAGTCCCACCGCATCGACATCCACCACCACTTCGCGCCGCCGGCGTGGGTCACGGCGGTCAAGGGCAGGCCCCTGCTGCAGCCCGCCAACACCACCTGGACGCCCGCCAAGTCCATCGAAGACATGGACCGCGGCGGCGTGGCGGCCGCGATGGTGTCCATCACCAACCCGGGTTTGTGGTTCGGCGATCAGCCGATGACCCGCACGCTGGCCCGTGCCTGCAACGACTACGGGGCGCGGCTGGTGCAGGACCATCCAAGGCGATTCGGCTTGTTTGCCGCGATGCCGATGCCCGACGTGGACGCGACGCTGGCCGAGATCGCCTACGCGTACGACACGCTGAAGGTGGACGGCATCGGCCTTTTCACGAGCTACGGCGACACCTGGCTGGGCAACGCGAAGTTCCGGCCCGTCATGGAGGAACTGAACCGGCGCAGGGCCGTCGTACACGTGCATCCCACGGCCGCCAACTGCTGCCGCAACCTGGACTATGCGCCGGGGGTTGCGCCCGGAAGCCTGGAATACGGCACCGACACCACGCGCGCGATCGTGGGCGTCGCCTTCAGCGGCGACGCGCGCCGTTATTCCGACGTGCGCTTCATCTGGTCGCACGCGGGCGGCTCGGTGCCGTTCCTTGCAGGCCGCATCGAAGGCGCTTCGCGCGGTGCGGGAGACCGGCTGCCCAACGGGTTCATGTCCGAGATCAAGCGCTTCTACTACGACCTGGCGGGCGCCACCAACCGCGGCGCGGTCCGGTCGCTGATGGAACTGGTCACGCCGTCGCAGGTGCTCTTCGGCACGGACTTCCCGCCTGGGGGGACCAGCACTGAGTACGCCAAGGCCCTGGCCGAGCTGGGCCTCTTCAGCCCGGCCGAGATCCGGGCGATCGAAAGCGAGAACGCCGTCCGGCTCCTTCCCCGTTTACGATCGTAGGTGGCCGTCGATGGGGACGGCCACCGTCCCGTCCAAGGCCTCCTATCCCGCATGTTGATTCCGTCCATCGATCTCCAGAACGGCAGCGTCGTCCAACTCGTGCAAGGTGACAAGCTGGCCATCCGGGCACCAGACGCCGAGCCGTGGATCGCCAGGTTCTCGCGTTTCCCGCGGGTGCAGCTCATCGACCTCGACGCGGCCATGGGCAAGGGCGACAACGGCGCGATCGTCGCCGACATCTGCGGGCGGCTGCCCTGCCGCGTCGGCGGCGGCATCCGCTCGGTGGCGCGAGCCCAGACGGTGCTGGCGGCCGGGGCCCACGCCGTCATCGCCAGTTCGGCCTTGTTTCGCGACGGGGCGGTGGACGTGGTTTTCGCCCGATCGCTGGCCGAGGCCGTGGGCCGAGAACACGTCATCGCCGCGGTGGACAGCCGCGGCGGGCGCGTCGCGATCCACGGGTGGAAGACCGTGCTCCCCATCACGGCCGTGGAGGCCGTTCGAGCCCTCGAGCCGTACTGCGACGAGTTCCTCTACACCCACGTGGACAAGGAGGGCCTGATGCAGGGCACCGACATGGAGGCCATCCTGGCGGTCCGCCGCGCGACGGCCAGACGCGTCACCGCCGCCGGCGGCATCACGACGTGGGCCGACATCGACGCGCTGGACGCCGCGGGCGTCGATTCGGTGGTGGGCATGGCCATCTACACGGGCCAGCTGCCGCTGGACCGCTGACGACCCCGGTGCCGAATCGTCGGGGTGATGTGTGTTACGTTAGATGACGTAACCATTACGTATGTTTACGTAATCGATGCACAACCCCTTCGTTTACGGCGAGATCGTCCCGGGAGAGGCCTTCGTCGATCGCGAGGTCGAGCTGGACCGGCTGGTCACCGACCTGGCCGGCGGCCAGAAGGTGTTCCTCATCTCGCCGCGCCGCTACGGCAAATCCTCGCTCGTGCGGAAAGCGCTGGGCGCGCTGGGCCGCCAGGGTGCGCTGACGGCCGAGGTCACGGTCAGCAGCTACAGCTCCTACGTGTCGTTCTTGGAGGGGTACGCCGGAGCCCTGGCGGCGCTGGATACGAAGTGGGACCGCACGAAGAGCTGGTTCGGCACCGCGATCCGGTCCACACGCCCGGAGCTCCGCTATGAGCCGAAAGACACCGGCCTCGGCCGCTTCTCCGTGGCATTTCCTCTGGCGCGTACAGAGCGGGACATCGCCCGGTTGGCCAACGAAGTCTTTGCCTTGCCCGGCCAGTTGGCCGACGCGCGCAAGCGGACCGTCGTCGTCGCGCTCGACGAGTTTCAGGCCGTCGGGGGCTTCAACGGAGGCAGCGTGGAGCACGCGCTGCGGGCCGCGGCCCAGCAGCAGCGACGTGTCGGCTACGTGTTCGCGGGCTCCGAGCCCAGCCTGATGGAGCAGATGATCGGCCCGAAGCGACCGTTCTACAAGGCCGGGCCGGTAATGCGCCTCGAGAAGATTCCGGCGGACGTCTTCGCCGAGTCCATCGACCGCCGGTTCACCAAGACCGGCTTCCGCGTCGAAGAGGGCCTCGGAGCCGCCATCGTGGACCTGGCTGGAAACCTGCCCTACGACGTGCAGCGCCTGGCACACGAAACGTGGGACGACGTCAGGGCCGGTGGCGGCAAGCGCGCGGGCCTGGATCACCTGCACGCCACGCTCAGCCGGCTCCTGGCGGAGCAGGCCACCATGTTCGAGGCATTGTGGCAGCGACTGACGATGGCTCAGCGCGCCGTGCTGCGAGCCGTGGTGCTGCAGGGCGGCCGGGAACTGCTGTCGGCCGACACACGCACCCGCCACCGGCTTGGTGGGCCCTCCAGCATCCAGACGGGTCTGGCGGCGCTCCAGAAGCAGGACCTCGTGCAGAAGGAAGGCTCGCGGTACGTCGTGGTGGATTCGCTCTTCCGCGAGTGGGTGGCGAGGAAGACGTTTTGACCCGGTGGCTGGCGGCGCTTGGGCTGGACCGGCCCGAGCTGCGGGCTTGGGCGATGTACGACTGGGCCAACTCCGCCTTCTGGTGCACCATCGTCCTGGCGGTCTTTCCGCCGTTCTTCAGCGACTACGCCGCCGCGGGCCTGCCGCCCGTCGTCGCCACGGCGCGCTTTGCCTGGGCCACGACGATCGCGGTCACGATCGTCGCCGTGATGGGCCCCATCCTTGGCGCCATCGCCGACTACCGCGCGATGAAAAAGCGTCTGCTCGCCGCGTCCATGGCGCTCGGGGCCGGCGCCACGCTACTGATGGCCACCATCGACCGGGGCGAGTGGATGTATGCGGCCGTGCTCTTCGCGCTGGGCAACGTCGGCGTGGCCGGCAGTCTCGTGTTCTACGATTCGCTGCTGCCCCACATCGCGAGATCCGACGAAATCGATCGGGTCTCCACCGCCGGATTCGCGATGGGGTTCGTGGGCGGCGGGCTGCTCCTGCTCGCGAACCTGGCCTGGATCCTGTCGCCGGCGACGTTCGGCCTCCCAGACACGCTGGCGGCCATCAAGCTGTCGTTCGTCAGCGTGGCTCTCTGGTGGTTCGTGTTCACGCTGCCGCTCCTGCGGCGCGTGCCGGAGCCTGCCGCGGCGCTCGAGCCCGAAGAGACACGCCGCCAAGGCGCCGTCCGGGGCGCGTTCATGCGGGTGCTGGAGACGTTCCGCGAGCTGCGCACCTACCGCCAGGCGTTCCTGATGCTCGTCGCGTTCCTTCTGTACAACGACGGCATCCAGACCATCATCCGCATGGCTTCGATCTACGGCGCCGAGATCGGCATCGACCGCAACGCCCAAATCGCGGCGTTCGTCCTGGTGCAGTTCGTCGGCGTGCCATGCTCGTTTGCGTTTGGCGCCCTGGCCGGCCGCATCGGTCCCAAGCGCGCGCTGCTGCTCGGGCTGGCGGTCTACGTCGGCATCTCGCTCCTGGGCTACTTCATGCGCAGCACGTGGCAGTTCTTCGCGCTGGCCATCCTGGTCGGCACGGTTCAAGGGGGCAGCCAGGCGCTCAGCCGGTCGCTCTTTGCACGGATGATTCCCAAGCGCAAGTCGTCCCAATACTTCGGCTTCTTCGCGGTGTTCGAGAAGTTCGCGGGGATCGCGGGACCCGCCGTGTTCGCGCTGTCAGTCACATTCCTCGGGTCCAGCCGGTTGGCCGTGCTCTCCGTCATCCTGTTCTTCGTGCTCGGGGGGCTGGTGTTGACGCGAGTCGACGTCGAAGCCGGCGAGGCCTACGCCCAGGCCCATCCGTGACAGCCACCCGCCAGTCGGTCACGACGTCACGTTCACGCGCCCGATCGATCGGCCAGCCTCGTCACCGGGCCGGAGGCAGGTGCGGCTGACGGGACGGCTCGGAACCGACGAAGAGCGACAGCGCCATGCTGACGATGCTCACGACCAGACCACCCAGGAACGCTGCCCTGAAGCCCTCCACCTCAAAGCCCAGGCCGAGCGCGCCCGAGATGGCGCCGGTGAGCAGGAGCAGCGCGGCGTTGAGCACCAGCAGGAAGAGCCCGAGCGTCACGATGACGAACGGCAGCGAGAACAGGATCAGGATCGGCCGCACCACCACGTTCAGCACGCCGAAGACGAGCGCCACGACGAAGAGGAGCGGCCATTCGCCCGTGTAGGAGATGCCGGTGACGACGCGGGTGGCCACCCAGAGCGCCGCCGCGTTGATGACGAGCCGGATGATCACGTTCATGGCTGGCCCTCTCGCGAGAATGGACGAGTCGCCGTGGGCCCGGTATTGGACCTCCTACAAGGTACACCGGCGGCTCACGCGATACGGCCCTTGTCGACGACGACAGCGCGCTCGAGGATCCACTTGCTGACCTCGGCAAACACGTCCGCATCGTCGTGTGCCTTGCCGTGCGACAGCGCGGCGCCTGAATTCTCCGGACTCAGTTGCGTCACCTTCCAAGTACCGGGCGGTGCCGGCTCGGCCGCGATGTCCAGATACGGCCCCGCCAGCGGCAGCGTCCAACCGCAGGGCAGCAGGCCGATCGAGAGCGCGACGGCAAATGGGATCGATAGCACGCTGAAGAGCAGGGCCACGATGGCCGGTGCGCCATCGGCTTCGATCACCCCCAGCGGACCTTCGCCCTTGCGCATCTCCGCGTGGAGAAACGGTGTCCCCAGCGTGACGACGCCCAGGACCTCTCGAGCCGCGTCTCGTTGTCGAGGGATCCAAGGCGCCTTCTTGCCGAACGTGCCGTGCACGGTGATGACCACGAACTCCGTGGAGCCTGGCTCCTGCGGCTCCGCGGTTCGAGCAGTGGCGACAGGCGCCGGGGCCTGGAGGACAGCACTCAATGCGGGCCAACTGGAAGGTCTGGTTCTGATCGCCACGCCAGCGTTCCCGAAGGCCTCGCGGGTCAGATTCCCGCGTACCAGGAATATCCGGCCGCCGGCGCTCCCGAACCCAGCCCGTCGCCGATGCCGTCGGCGCTGTCGGTCACGGTGATCTTGGACACGAACTTCAGGTTCTTGTATCCGAGCTGGCGCGGCACCTTCAGTCGAAGCGGGGCCCCGTGATCGATCGGCATCTCCGGACCGTTCATGGCGTAGGCAAGCAGCGTCTGCGGATGCAGCGCGTCGTCCATGTCCAAGCTGTCGTGCCAGCCGTCGATCGTGAAGAAGAAGACGTACTTCGCCTCCGGGCGGATGCCGGCCCGTTCCAGCACGAACGACAGCGGCACGCCCGTCCATTCGGCGATGAAGGACCACCCTTCTTCGCACGCCTGGTGGGTGATCTGACTGCTGGACGGAAAGGCCTTCAACTCGGCAAGCGACATGGAGCCCGGGTTGGCGACCAGGCCGTCGATCTCCAGGCGCCAATCCGCGAAGCCGCCGGCCCGCAGTTGCTGATAGGGGCCCTCCTTCGGTGCCGCGCCGTTGACCGGAATCACCGTCGAGATCTGGCTGCGATCGAACTCGCGCGCCCTCGACGGCAGCTTGGTCAGCAGCCGCTGCCCCGCGTAGGTCAACGTCTCGCTCAAGCCGTAGACGCCGCGGTGATTGGCGGGAATCAGGCCGCAGTGATCCGCCACGCTCACGACCCCGCCCAGCGCGCCCACACCCGCCACGGCGCCGAGGCCCGTCTTGATCAGCGTTCGCCGGGACACTGTGCCACCCATGACGCCTCCTTGCTGGTTGGGACCCTATTGATCGGGGTCCTGTTGTCCGGAGCGACGGCCGGTGATCATGGCCGTCATCCGGCTCTTGAACCCCGTCTGCCAGACGAGCGCGACGTGCACCAGGGCAAAGAGCAGCAGCGAGCATGCCACGAAGAAGTGGATGGTGCGCGCGGACTGCTGGCCGCCAAGAACCGACACCGCAAAGGGAAAGACCGACGTGACGGCCGGCGACATCGCCAGCCCTGTCCAGATCACGAGGGGGAACAATGCGAACACCACGCTCGAGTAGCCGAGCCGCTGCAGCACGTTGTACGTCCCCAGCTCTTCCGCGCTCGAGCGCTTGAAGCGCAGGTGGTTACGCAGGACCGTTCCAATCGCGCCCGCCGTCAGCTGGCCGCGTGCAGGCAGCAGATGCCGGGAGAAGTGGCGCGTCGCGACCCCTTGCACGACGTACACCAACCCGGTGAACACGCCGACCCAAGCGAAGAGAAAATGCAGGTATCGGCCCGGGCCGCGGATCGGCACGTCCAGCACGAACGGGAGCGGCAGATCGATCAGGGACGCCGTTCCCAGGCCGCCGGTTTCACCCCAATAGAGCCGGGGATGTGCCAGGAGGATGGCCACGCCGCTCAGCACCAGCACCAAGAAGCTCAGCGCGCTCGTCCAGTGCGTCACGCGAACGAAGGCCGCGTGCCGAGGGGCTGCTGAGGCTCGCGCAACTCCGGATTCGGCCATGACCAAGCGCACAGTAGCACGCTCTAGACGAGTGCTGAAGTCCGGCCGCGACTCGGGGGCATCGGGCCGGCGATGGCGCCCCGGGTCAGAACTTGAGCGTCAATCGGACGGCGGCCGTTCGTCGGTCCTGCGGAATGGACGCCTGACGAAACTCCACGCCGACGGGGTCGGCGCGCGAAATGTCGAACAGGTTGTAGATCGAGGCGCCTACGACAACCGGCCACCTGACAGGCCGGTAGGTGGCGGTCAGGTTGCTCAGCCAGTACGACGGCAGACGGTCACCGCCCACCGTCGTTCGCCACGAGGTGAACGTCGAGTCGCTGGCCATGAGGAGCTGACGGCGCCAGAGGGGAAACGCGACCTGCAGCGTCCCCAGTTGTCCGGGGGCGTTCGAGAGACGCCCGAGGGACGCACCGTCCGCGGCTCGCTGGACGGCCAGGCTGCCGCGGGCCAATAGTCCCGATGCCCACCGCGTCTCCGCCTCGAATTCGACGCCGGTCGACCGAACCGATTCGGTGTTCTCGTAGATCACGCTGCCCCGATCCGTCACGACCGGGTCGATGAGTCCGGCGATACGCGTGAAGTAGCCGGTCGCCGTCATGCGGATCCGGCGCGTCACGTGGCGCTCGAACACGAGCTCTGTCGTGCGAACGGTCTCAGGCAAGAGCGAATCGCTCACGACCGGCGTGGACTCCCCGCCACCGTAGTACAGCTCGTACAGGTTCGGTGCTCTGTACGCCTCTCCGTACAGCACCTTGACGGCGGTGTCGCTCTCGGTTCTGTAGATCAGACCGAGCCGAGGCCGGCCGGTTCCACCTTTGAGGCTCCACCAGTCGTACCGGCCGCCAAAGACGCCCGTGAGCCTGGAGGAAAACGATATCTCGTCCTGCACGTACGTGGCGAACTCGTGAGACGACCGTCGGTCGTCGACGCTCCAGGCACCTGGCGTGCCGTTCCACTGATTCTGACGCACGTTCGTGCGCTGTTCGACGCCGACGGAAAACAAGTGACGGCCCAGGCGCCGTCGCACCGCGGCCTCTCCGCCGAGGGCATCCGAGACGGCACCGTCTTCCAACACGACGGTGTCGCCTGGATAGTCGCCGTAGTAGCGGTAGTGGTCGTAGTAGGCGCGCGCCTCGACCGTCGCGGCGCCGATGTCCCTCGTATACGACGTGCTGGCCCAGCCACGGGTGTCACGTGTGATGTACCGGGGGTCGCCGAACGTCGCGTCCCACGAGCCCGTGGGGACACGCTTCTCCCGCTCGCCGAACACCGCCTGCAGGCGGAACCCGCCGGCCGAAACCGAACCAAAGAGGTTCGTGGACTCGTCGCCATCAAGGTCGTATGCCCAGCCGTCGTTGCCGCCGAAGCCCGCGAACTCCGGGAAGAACAGCGCGCGCGGGCCGCGACTGTCGCGTCGAGTCGCGGAGACGACGACGTCGCGCCCTTTGTCGCCCGCCCAACCGTGGGTCGCGCGAACCTGGTAGGTGCCGAACGTACCCGCCTCCACACCGACCTCGCGCCCACCCAGGTGTGTGCCGCGTCGCGTGATGACGTTGACGACGGCCAGGAAGGCGCTCGTGCCGTACAGCGCCGATCCCGGGCCGCGAATCACCTCGATGCGATCCACCAGGTCGAGGTCGAGCGAGAACTCGGTGCCAATCAACGCGCCGTCATAGATGCTGTCGTTGAACCGGTGTCCGTCGACCAGCACCAGGACACGGTTGTTGTAGTCGGTCGGCCGCCCGAACGCGCGGACGCCAACGTAGCTGTAGTTGCGGTCGTACGTCACGTGGAAGCCCCGGACGCTCCGGAGGACGTCGGCAAGGGTCCGCCACCCAAACGTGTCGATGTCCTGGGAGGTCACGACCGTGACAGACGCTGGAGCCTCCGTCGTGCGCTGAAGGTGTCTGGCGGCGCCCGAGACGGATTCGACCTCGACCTTCAGCAGGTCCTCCAGGCTCGACAGGTCCGGCGGCGGAGGCGGTTGCTGTGCGTCGGCCGTCTCTGCCGTCAGGGCTGCCAGGAGCAGGGCGGTGCAGACGACAAGACGAAGTGGCATGCTCATGGCTGACTCTCCAGCGATCATTCGACGATGCGCGCCAGGCGCATCAGGTTGGCGCTGAGGCGAAGACCCGCTCGCGCGGCGGCCGTGCTGTTGGCTTCGATCCGGATTCGCCGATCGAGGGTGTAAAGATTGAGGGCCACGCCGTCTCGCGCGAACCCCTCGGTGTCTCCGATGGTCAGGACGGGTGACGTCGACAGCTCACGCAAGATCGCCGGCAGCGCTCTCGCCTCCGAGGTGGGGATGAAGACGGCATGGGCGTCGCGCGCGGCCGCCGCCCCGGAGACCACCTTGACCACCGCGGCGTGCTTTCCCACCGTACGCCCGGCGAGAAGCCCTTCGAGCAGCGCGGCGAACTCCTTGTCGTTGATGACGGCGACGATGAGAGGAGCTGGTGGGGCCGCCAGTTTCGACGGGGGCCATTCGACGAAGCTCAGGAAGTTCACGACGAAGGCGGCCTTGACCCGGCGGTCGCCATCGGCCTGCGCGGCTAGTGCCCGTGGGTCGCCTTGGAACGCGCTGGCCGCCAGGGCGAGCAAAAGCGTGAACAGATTGGCGCTGGGGCGGCCGCGACGCCTGCTCAACGAACCCACAACCCGCCGCGAAGCAGCATGCTCTCGGTCGCGTACATCGGCCGGCCACCCCACTGGTTGAGCGGCCGAGTGAAGCGCGACTTGCGGTCGGCCGATTCACTGAACCACGCGCATGGTCACATCCGCCCCGACGCAGACGAATCGACCAGCCGTGTATCCGGAAGCCGCGGTGCAGTCCCCCAAGGCGACGCCAGGGGAGCGCCTCGAGCTCTTCGTCAATCAGATCCTGGAGAAGCCGGATTTCCCGGCGTTCTCGGAACAGATCAAGGAGACGATGGCCCTTCTCGAGGACGAGGAGGTCTCCGCGCGAGCGCTCGGAAACGTCGTGATGCGCAACTACGGGCTGACGCTCAAGGTGCTGCAGGTGGCCAACGCCTTTGCCAACAACCGGACGGGCGTGCCGGTCTTCAGCGTCGAGCACGCCATCTTCAGACTGGGAGTGGGGCGCGTGCGGGCGATCGCAGGCGGGATGGTGTTCTTCGAGCACTTCCGGGGACTGAACGAGGCCGTGAAGGAGCTGGTCCTGCTGTCGCTCGTGACCGCGAACCAGGCGGAGTCGGCGGCGGAGAAGGTCGGCCATCGAAAACCCGAAGAGGCGTACCTGTGCGGCATGCTCCGCAACGTGGGCGAGATCCTCATCGCCAGCTATTTCCCCGAGCAGCTGCAACAGATCCGCGCCGAGATCTCGGCGCAGGGCGTGGCGATCACGCAGGCGTGCCGCAGCGTTCTGGGCTTCACCTACGACGAACTGGGCGTGGCAATGGTCGGCCGTTGGAACATGCCGGCCGAGGTGGGCGCGGCGATGACGTCGGACACCGAGGGGAAAGCGTCGGACGCATCGCTCGTGGTGACGCTCGCCCAACTGGCCCACGCATTGACCGGCGCGATCTACCGAAGCCCGGCTGCCGTCGAGAGCCGCACACGAGTGGCGCTCGTGCTCCAGAAATTCGGGTCGGGGCTCGGCATCTCCAGCGAGGGCCTGGAGAAGATCGCCGCCAAGGCTGCCACTGAGGCGCGAGATACGCTGAGCCAGTGCAAGGTCTCGCCCAAGGACCTGGCGATCCTGGCCGAGTCGCGCGCCGCGCAGGCCTTCGGCAAGGCCGGGGATTCGGGCACGACCTCCCGTGCACCCGATGCCGCCACGAACCCGCGCACCGTCGCACAGCTCGAGCGTGAGATCGACGAGATGGTGCGGCAGAACACGGGCCCGGCCGAGCTCCAAGCAGTTCTGTTCAAGATTCTCGAAGCGATTCAGCGAGGCGCGGGCTTCGACCGCGCCCTGTTCGCGCTCGTCAGCCCCGAGCGGGATTGCGTCCAGGGACGCCTCGCGATTGGCGACGGCTCGGACGAGCTGAAAGCGACGTTCACCATCCCACTCGGCTTCGCCGGTGGCCCGATCGGGATCGCGCTCGCACGCCAGCAGGAGGTCTCGCTGCGCGCCGACTGGGAGCTGCAGCCCACGGAGGTCATCCAGCTGAAGCAACTCGGCGCACGGATGCTCTGCGTCCTCCCGCTTGCGGCGAACGGACAACTGATCGGGTGCCTGTACTACGATCAGGTCGACTCCGTGAACATCCCCGCACCCGCCGTCGAGGCGGCCTTGCACCGCTTGCGCGACCGCACCGTCCAGGTGCTCAGGCGCAAGTAGAGCACCAGCGCGCGTTCATCCGGCGGACTTGCCGAGCCAGGCGGTGAAGGCATCCCTCAGCTTGATGCCGCTGGCCCCGATCGCCGCGGCCCCGCTCAACATCGTGACGAGATTCGATTGCAGTCCCGGTTGCGTGATGGCGAGGAACGCCGCCACCACCACCAGGGACACCAACAGCAGCGGACGAGCCTTCTGCCAGCTATGGCCTTCGTGCGTGCGCTCCCAGTCCCGCAACCGCGTGGCGTAGTGCTCGGCCCGTCGTACCCGCTCGAGGAACTCGTGCACCGCGCTGGTTGCCGGTTGGATATCCGGGGACAGCTTCAGCAGGCCCCTGTGCGCCAGCCAGGCAACCGCCGCTCTCTGGCGCGGGTTCGCGATGTGCTCCTCGGTGGCCTGCAACAGCACATGCTTGTGGTTCTCCGTCAACGTGTCCCACACTGCTTCGACCTCGTCGTCAGGCACCGGGGCGGCCGGTGTGATGTCGGCGGCATGCAGGTGAATCGCGCTCCACCTGACCCACGCGGCCAACAAGACAATGATGCCCACGATGCCGGCGGCGCCCCACCACGACAGGGGGCCCAACCTGCCGGGCGGCAGGTAGCGCAGACCGAAGTCTCCATAACGCAAACGAGCGAGCAGAGCGCTTCCGGCCGGGAGCAGGCTGTCGAACCACTCGTGGATGCCCACGATCAGATAATCGCCCGTGCTCAGCGCGCTTGGTCTGACGTCGTAAGGTGCGGGCCTGAGCGGAGGCGAGGCTTGACCGGCAACAAAGGGCCCGATCTGGCGCAGCGTGTGCGCGCCTGCCGCTTCGGCCCCCACGCTTTCAGGGAACTCGCGCGCGCGCGCCTCAGCCCGCAGCGCCAGCCGCGCGTCGACGGCCTGCGTGTCCATCCGCTGCTGCTCGGTGCGAATCAACACGCCGAACTCGTGCCCGAGCGTCAGGTTGAATACGGCACTGGCCGGCACGACGATCATGCCGAGCGCCAGCAGCGTCAATTCAGTGGTGTACCAGCCGTAGCCATCGAGCGCCCGACGTGGAGCTGCGTGCCACGACCCGCGGCTGTAGACGGCCAGGCCAGGCGCCGCCGCGCAGGCAGGGAGGATCAGGTACGGCCAGGCGCCGGCCAGGGCCTCGATCGTCGCCACGAAGCCGACCAGGACGCACCCAACCGAGATCGCCATCACCTTGTACATGGGCGAAAGCCCGCCATGCGGCCACAGCCACCGGGCCCAGCCGCCCTGCCGCCGCCGAGAGAACAGCGCCGCCATCCCGAGTCCCACGCCAAGGCCGGCGACGAGGAGCAGCATCGGGCCAAGACTGACCACGAAAGCCCGCGCCACGATGGCTCGTTCGGTGGACACGTCACGAAACGCCACCAAGACAAGACCGGCGGATCGGTCCGGCAGTGGCAAGTCCTCTGGCCCTCCGGCCAGTGACCACGGGAGCGGATTGAACTGGAGCCGGTGCGCCACCTCCCGGTAGCTCGCGGACAGGCTTTCCTTCCGTCCCGACTGGGCGATGGCCCGCGCAAGATCCCCCTTGTCCAGGTGGTCGAACAGGTTCTCCCGCAGACCCAGGCGTGAATCGGAGTGATACAGCACGCGCCCGTCTCGCGTGACGAGGGCGAAGCCGTAGCCGAAGGGAAGCGACGCGTGCTCCACCGACAGGAGGCGCGTGCTGGCCACGGCGACGTAGCCACTCTGGGGCGACGCCTGTTCGTCGGCGCCTGCTCGACGAAGCGTCGACGCGCACGCGTCATCGAGCATCGACGGGATCGACAGGAACGTGTAGAACTTTCCGTCCGTGATGGATCGATCAGGGGCCACGAAGAACGGCCAGGGAGAAGTGGCATCTCGGTAGAGGTGCCCGCTCCGCACCGCCGAGAAGTAGGGACGTTTGGCCACGTTCCTGTTGACGGCGATCTGGTCGGAGGTGATCTTCCAGATCTGTTGACCCTTCGGGTCGATCCACGTGGCCTGATCGATGAAGACGTCTGTGTTGCGTTTCAGCACCACGTCGCGGGGATTGCCGCTCGGGCCGTACTCGAACCAGTGCGCCAAGACCATCGGGTTCGAGCAGGGTGACCCTGGAGACCGCCACGCGACGATGGCGTCGTAGCCGATCAGCTGATTGCGAATGTCGCGAACCTCGCGAGTCACGCGTCTCTCGAGGTCGTCGGCCATGCGGGCCAGGCCCTCGTCGGCCACGTGCGTCCACCGCGCGTAGGTATCGATACCCAGCACGATGAAGGTGGCAAGCGTCAGGAGAGCCGCACAGCTGACATACAGGCCATACACGTCCCGAATACGAAATCGCTCGTGCGCGCTCATCGCGACGAGCTTCAAGAACGGCAGGCCAAGGAGACCGAGCAGGAAGATCACGACCAGGAGCGCAATGAAGTAGGTGTCGATGGCCAACGCCCGCCTGAGGATGCGCTGGGTGGGGACGATCGCCCCCAGTGCCAGCCGCACGCCCATGTCGGATCCGCCCGCCACCGGCTGGACGTAGAGCTGGTGCGACTCTCCCCCGATGCTGACCGTGGTGTTGTCGCTGACGGCGTGCAAGCGGGTCCAGCCCGGCACGGCGTCCTTCCCCAGCATGCTCGTAAGGTTCTGGATCCGGAGTCCTCCGGTCTCGAGCGCCCCGGAATCCTCGAACGTGCGCTCGCCCCAGCGGAGCATCCGCCGCCATTGCCGCTGGCGAGGAGTGGCCTGGTAAAGCACCGTGCCGGCATCGTCGGCCACGAACACCAGTTCGAGCGCATCGGAGAAGGCCAGTTCCTCGATGAGCGCGTCGAGCTGAAACCGCCATCTTGCAGGTTCCTTGGGCAGCTTCTGGGCAGATGTGTTCTTGGGATTGGCAACGAGACGGCCAGACTCAACCGCCAGGCCTCGAGACGTCGAGAGCACCGCGCGCTCGTATTTGAATCCCTTCTCCGCGCTGCAGGAGCCGTCGAACTCGAGATACGGCTGCTGGGCGTCAAAGACGCAGGCGGGTTCCTCCGATCGCCTCATGGCCTCGTCGGAGGGCTCGAACCGATTCACCGTCTCTTTGGCGTTCTCGAGCGCCCGTTTCAGCTCGGCACCCGCATCTTCGAGCTCGAGCTGATTGACGGCGTTCAGCCGTTCATACTGGGCGTTGACCCACCATGCGTAGGCCGCCCCCAGGAGCAGCAGCCCGAACCCGATGCGACCAACCGAGAGCAGCCGTGGTGTGTGCGGCATTCCTTCACCCGCTCGAAATAACGTCCGCGCGGCACCAAACGAACAGGTGGACGAAGTGTTCGGGTTGCCCGTGCAGATCTCGCGGAAAGGACTGGACTTACCGTCACCGACATGGCCAACGTCCCACGACAGTGATCCGGCCGTTCCGGAGGCGGTGACGCCTCGTTGGCAGGTAGCGGGCCCGCCAGACCGGAGACGCGCTAACATCTAGGCTTCCCGCAAACGACTTCGAATGGAGAGTTCTGTCCAATCATGTCTGACATCAACCTGCTGACCCCCGGCCGTATCGACGGCTTCGACACACGGAATCGACTGTTCATGGCGCCGATGACGCGTTGCCGCGCGCTGGCTGGGGGCGTGCCCTCCGATCTGGCCGTCACGCACTACGCGCAGCGTGCGTCAGCGGGCCTCATCCTCACGGAAGGAACGGCTCCCTCGGCAGTGGGGCTCGGCTACGCGCGCACGCCAGGCATTCACTCGCCGGAGCAGGTTGCGGCGTGGAAGAAGGTCACCGACGCGGTGCACGCCAAGGGCGGGCGCATGTTCATGCAGTTCATGCACGTCGGGCGCATCGGCCACTCGGCCAACCGCTATACCTCGGAGCCGCTCATCGCCCCGTCGGTCGTGCGAGCCGCCGGCCAGATGTGGACCGATTCTCAGGGCATGCAGGATTTCGACACGCCGCGCGCGCTCGAGACCAGCGAGATTCCCGGCGTCATCGAGGACTACGCGGCAGCCACTCGCAACGCGCTGGCCGCCGGCTGCGACGGCGTGGAACTGCACTCCGCGTCCGGATACCTGCCGATGCAGTTCCTCTCCACCGGCACCAACAAGCGGACCGACGGCTACGGCGGCAGCGTGAACAACCGCATCCGTTTCGTCGTCGAGGCGCTGGAGGCGATGATCAAGGCTGCGGGTTCGGCGAGCAAGGTGGGCATCAAGATCAGCCCCGCCATGCCGTTCAACGACTGCACCGACGACAACCCGGTTGAGACTTATACGACGCTGGTGAACGCGATCGGGTCGATGGGCCTCGCCTACCTGCACGTCCTGCGCACCACGATCCCGAACACGTTCGAGCTGCTGCGTCCGCTCTTCAAGGGGCCGTTCGCCGCGGGCGGCGGATTCGATCAGGCGTCCGGCAATGCGCTGCTGGCGTCGGGCGGCGCGGACTTCATCGTCTTCGGAAAGCCCTTCACGTCGAATCCCGACCTGGCGGAGCGTTTCGCGAAGGGCGCGGCGCTGACTCCGTTCAACGCCGACACCTTCTATACCGCTGACGAGAAGGGCTACACCGACTTCCCGTCGCTGTAGACGGGACGCCACCAACACTCCACCGCTCGGGCCCGCGGCCCGGGCGGGATCGGAGCATGCCAGCCATCTCCCGCACCACCGTTCGTAGACTCCTGGTTGCCGTGGGCACGATCGCCACGGCAGCGGCCGTCGCCATCTGTCTCACCGGGGGCTTCGTGACGCGCGTCGGCCCCGTGCGGATTTCAGCGCGCGGCCTGGACAATCCGCTCATCATCGCGGGGCTGTCGTGGCTGCTCCTGGCGGTGCTCGAGCGCGCCCATTTGCCGTGGGCCGCCCGGCAAGTCACATCGTGGGTTGAGATTCACGCGGTCAGCATCGCCGTGGTGTTGGCAGCCGGGTGCGCGGGCACGGGCGTCGCCTTCGGGACGTTCGCGGCGCACGCCACGGACCCGTCCGCCTACGTCAGTCACGCGAAGCTGTTGCTGTCGGGACCGCTTGTGCGCGTCGAGCCGCTGGTGAGCGCGTTCGACTGGCACGGCGGCGCGTGGAACTTCTCCCCGCTCGGCTACAGACCGGGGGTGGGCGCGACCGAGATCGTCCCCACCTATCCGCTGGGCCTGCCGGCCGTCATCGCGGCGCTGCGCGCTGCCTTCGGAGAGTTTGGTAGCTACTTCGCCGTCCCGCTTCTTGGCGCCGCGCTGGTCCTGGGGTGCTTCTGCCTGGCGGCGCACCTGCACTCGCGTCTTGCCGGGCTGGTCGCGGCGGCCCTGGCCGCCTCCAGTCCCATCCTGCTCTTTCACGTGCTGCAGCCGATGAGCGACGTGCCAGCGGCCGCCTGGCTGGTGTTGGCCCTCCTTGGCGCGCTGGGCGACGGGTGGGCGTCTGGAATCGCGGCGGGGTTCTGCCTGGGCATGCTGGGAGCGACCCGCCCGAACCTGGCCCCGTTGTCCCTGGCCGTTGCGCTCTGCGCGGTGGGTTGGCCCATTCGAGGCCCGCGGCAGTGGCGAATCGGGCGCATCGCGGCCGTGGGCCTCGGCATCCTGCCGGTCATGGTGCCGCTGATGGCCCTGAATACAAGGCTCTACGGCTCGCCGGTCGCGACCGGGTACGGGAACGTCGATCAGTACTTCACCTTGCTGAACGTCGGCCAGAACGTGCGCGACTACGCCTGGCGCATCGGGACGGGCGAAACCGCAGCAGTGGGCCTGGCTGTCGTGGCGATCGGACTCTTGGTGACCGTGGGGCGAGGACGTGTGAACGGGCCTGACGGCGCGCCTGGCTCACCTGGCGCCGGCCTGTGGACGTCGGGCGCGCTGGCGGCGCTCGTAGGGGCGCTGATGCTGGCCCTGTACCTCCCGTACGGCATCTTCCCCGACTGGGCGTACTTGCGATTCCTGCTTCCAGGCTTGGCGGTGGCCTGGGTGTTCGTCGGCGCGCTCGTGGCAGCGGCCGTGTCTCCGCTTTCTCCGACCGTGCGAGGTCCGCTGGTCGCCGCGCTCGTGCTCACGACGGCCGCGGTGAACATCTCCGTGGCGCGACGCGAACAGGTGTTCAACCTGCGCTTCTACGAGTCGCGGTATCGCACGGTGGGGCACTACCTGCGCGAGACGCTGCCACCCGACGCGGTCGTGCTGACGTTTCAGGAAAGCGGCGCCATCCGGTACTACACGGGCGTGCCGATCGTGCGGTGGGACTATCTGCCGCTCGAGCTCGACGCCGCCGTGGATGCGCTACGCCAGCACGGCCTGCACCCGATGCTGGTCATCGAGGACTGGGAGATCCCGAACCTTCGCGCGCGCTTCCCAAAGTCGGCCCTGGCCGCCCTCGACTGGACGCCCCGCGCGGATATCGGACAGACCACCCACGTCTGGATCCTCGATCCCGAGGACCGTGAGTCCGGAAAGCAGCCCGTCACGGACAGGTTCAGATAGCTACCGGCGAAGGCTGCGGCGGCCATGCCACCACGCCGCGGGATTGACGACGGCGAACACCTCAATGAGCAGGTACGCCAGAACGGCCAGCGCCCCTACGACAACGCCGCGCCTCAGATCGGTCGCCACGGAGAGCGCAGATCCAAAGGCAATGAGGAACACGGCTGTCGCCAGCAGGCCCTTGGGGTGAAAACTAATAGTCATTCCCGTCGTTGAGTCTAACCTAACGGCGCGCGTCAGCTGAGGCGCTTGGTAGAACGTAGAGTGGCCAGCGTCAATACCACCGCACCCCAGGCAAGGAGCGCCAGCGCCTGCGGCCATAGCGTCTCCAGCCCCACGCCCTTCAGGAAGATCCCGCGCATGATCACCAGGAAGTAGCGCAGCGGCACGAGAAGCGTGACTGGTTGCACCACCGCGGGCATGTTCTCGATGGGAAACACGAAGCCCGACAGGAACACCATTGGGATCATGAAGAAGAAGGACGCCGTCATCATGGCCTGCTGCTGCGTCTTCGAGATCGTGGAAACGAAGAGGCCCAGGCCCAGCGTGCTCAACAGGTACACGGCGCACATCGCGACCAGCAGCAGAAGGCTGCCGCGCAGCGGCACTTCGAACCAGGCGATTGATACCAGGAGGACGAGTGCCACGTCCACCATCCCGATGAGCGCATACGGCAGCAGCTTGCCCGCGATCAGCTCCCAGCGCGCCAGGGGCGTCACGTTCAGTTGCTCGAGCGTGCCCACCTCCTTCTCCCGCACGATGGCCATCGACGACAGGTTCGTGGTCACCACCAGCAGGAGGAGCGCGAGGATCCCCGGGATCATGAACACGCGGCTCTCGAGCTGCGGGTTGAACCAGACGCGCACCTCGGACGAGACGAGCGGCGGCTGCAAACCCTGCCCGGCCGACGACGCCAGCTCGCGCGCGTAGCCCGCCACCAGCACGCCGGCATAGCCCAGCGCCACGTTGGTGGAGTTGGCATCGGTACCGTCGGCCACCGCCTGCACCGTCGTCGGCATGCCCGTGCGCACACGGCTGCCGTAGTCGGGTGGGATGGTCAGCGCCATCCACGCGCGCCGGGTGTCCAGCGCCGCCTCGATCTCTCGAGGTGACGTGGCCCAGCCCACCACCGTGAAGTTGGCCGACGCATCGAAGCGGTTGACGAGGGCCCGGCTTTCCACGGACTGATCCTGGTCCACGACCACCATGGGCACGTCGCGCACGTCGGTGGTGGCCGCGTAGGCCAGGAGCGTCAACTGGATGATCGGCGCGATGATGACGATGCCAAAGAGCCGCGGGTCGCGACGGAGCTCGATGAGCTCCTTGCGAATCAGGTGACCCAGACGTCCCATGCTCATGGCTTCACACCAGGCCCGCTACGCCCACTGCCGGCGCAGGCGCACCGACGCCAGGCCCAGGAGCACCACCGCGATCGCGCCGAGAGCAGCCAGCTCGGGCCACAGCACCGCCGTGCCCACGCCCTTCAGCAACACCCCGCGCAGTACCACCAGGAAGTAACGGGCGGGCACGATGCGTGTGATCGCCTGGAGGACGGCCGGCATGCTGGTGATGGGAAAGATGAAGCCGGACAACATCAACGTGGGGAGAAACGACGACAGCAGCGCCATCTGAAACGCCACCTGCTGCGACTCCGCCACCGTGGAGATGAGGAGCCCCGCGCCCAGGGCACCGACCAGGAACAGCGAGACCGACCCGACCAGGAGCACCCAGGAGCCGCGCATGGGCAGGTCGAAGAGCAGCATCGACACGGCCACGACGCCCAGCGCCGAGGCCAGCGAGATCACGAAGTAGGGCGCCGTCTTGCCCAGCACATAGGCCACCGGTCCGATGGGCGACATGCGCACCTGCTCCATCGTGCCGGCCTCTTTCTCGCGCACGACCGACAGCGCCGTCGACACGACGGCCGTCAGCATGGCGATGTAGCCGATGAGCCCCGGCACCAGGAAGAGCGCGCTGCGCAGCTCCGGGTTGTACCAGACCCGCGGCTCCAGCGTGAGCATCGGTCCGCGGGGCGAACTCAGGCGAGCCTCCACCTCGTAACGCGCCGACGCGGCGGCCACGATCCCGGTGACGTATCCCATCACCGTGGTGGCCGTATTGGCGTTGTCGCCGTTGATGACCACCTGCACCGCCACCGGCTCGCCGACCGCGGTCCTGGCGCCGAACCGCGCGGGGATGATCAGCACGGCTCGCGCCTCGTCGCGGTCGAGGAGCGGCTCGACCTCGTCGCGGTGCCCGACTACCGCCACCAGGTCGAAGTAGCCGGACCGGACGAAGGCGGACACCAGCTCGCGGCTGGCCACCGACTGATCGTCGTCTTCCACGGCGAGCCGGATGTTGCGGATGTCGAAGTTCAGCGCGTAGCCGTACATGACCAAGAAGAAGGCCGGTACGAAGAGGAGGATGAGGAGGGAGCGGCGGTCCCGGCCGATCTGGCGCAGTTCCTTGCGGGTGACGGCGAGGATCTGGCCGACGAACCTCACGCCGCGCTCCTCTCCGCGACGTCCAGGAACACGTCCTCCAGGGACGGCTCCACGCGGGCACACGCGGCCACCTCCACACCGATCGCGCGCAGCCTGCCTGCCAGCGCCTCGGGCGACACTTCCGCGGACCGCATGACGGCGTGGACCGCCGTGCCGAAGATGCTGGTCTTCTCCACTTCCGGCATGGCATCGAGGGCCTGCATCGCCTCAACCGGCCGAGACGCGCGCACCTCCAGGATCGGCCGCGACGCGAAGACCGACTTCAGTTGGGCGACCGTTCCCAACGCGGCCAGCTGCCCGGCCTGGATGATGGCTACGCGATGACAGTGCTCCGCCTCGTCCAGGTAGTGCGTCGTGACCAGGACCGCGACGCCCGCGCGCGACAGCTCGTCGATGAGGCGCCAGAACCGGCGGCGCGACAGCGGGTCCACGCCGCCCGTCGGCTCGTCGAGAAACACGATCGACGGCTCGTGGAGGATGGCGCACCCCAGGGCCAGCCGCTGGCGCCAGCCGCCAGACAGCGTGCCGGTCAACGCGCCCTCGCGTCCTTTCAAGCCCGCCATCTCCAGCACCATCGCGCGTCGCTCGGCCAGGCGCTGGCCCGACAGGCCATAGATGCCGCCGAAGAACGCGATGTTCTGATCCACCGTCAGCGCTTCGTACAACGAGAAGCGCTGCGACATGTAGCCGATCCGACGCTTCACGCCCTCGGGATCGCGGCCGACGTCGATCCCGCCCACCGTCGCGCTGCCCGACGTGGGTCGCAGCAAGCCGCACAGCATCCGGATCGTGGTGGACTTGCCGGCGCCGTTGCTGCCGAGAAACCCGAAGACCTCGCCCTTCTTGACGTCGAAGGTCACGTCCTTCACGGCGACGAAGTCCCCGAACCGGCGGGTCAACCCCTTCACGTCGATGGCGATGTCGGTGGGCGTCATGTTCTCGCCTGCGGGGCGGGTCAGCGACCGAGCGCGCGCTCCAACCGCGCCTCGGCCAGCCGCACGCCAGCCAGGGCGCGGGTGCGGTCCAGCTGCACTTGCAGGAGCGCGACGTCGGCGTCCAGGACTTCGGACTGGGCGATGACGCCGGCGTGGTAGCGCTCGCCGACGACGCGCCGCGCCTCGGTGGCGGCCCGAATCGCCTCGTCCGCGGCCGCGATTGCCGCTTCGCCGGAGGCGATCTCCAGGGAACGCTGGCGCACGTCCACGGCCAGCATCGCGTCGAAGTCCAGCAGGCGTTGGCGCGAGGCCTCGCCCTGCTGCGTGGCCTGGGCCGCCTCGGCGGCGGCCCGCCCGCCGTCCCACAACGACCACGACACCGTCACGCCGGCGTCCCACGAGTCGTCCCACACGCGTGCCCGCGGGAAGATCCGCGGGTTGGGTCGGGCGTAGTCCACGCCGCCGCCAAGCGAGATCTGCGGACGTTGGGCCGCCTGGGCGGCCAGACGCAGCTCCCGGGCCACGTCCACGCGCCCCTCGATGGCGCGCCGCTCGGCGCGCTGTGCTCGCGCCTCCGCCAGAAGCGCGTCGCGCGCGGGTATGGGATCGCTGCCATCCTCGAGCACCGCTTGCGCTTCGACTACTTCGTCGGGCCCTGCGCCCACCAATCGGCCCAGATCGGCGGCGGTCGTCTCCTGAAGGTTTCGCGCTTCCACGAGGAACATGCGCTGGCGCGCCGCCTGCGCCTCGGCCGACGCCACCTCGTTCGGCGGCACGAGACCCGCGGCCAGACGCGCCCGCGCGTCGCCGACGTTGCCTTCGGCCCGCGCCAGTGCCTGCTCGAGCACGGACACAGTCGATCGCGCCGTCACGACGGCCCAGAAGGCGCGCGACACTTCGAGCCGCAGGTCGGCGCGCGCCACGGCGGCTTCCGCCGCCACGGCACCGGCCTCCGCCTGCGCGGCTCGAATCAGCGCGTCGCCGCGGCCACCGGTGTAGATGGGCCACTGCACGTCCAGACGCGTGCGGTAGTTGTCCGGCACGTCGGGATACAGCACGCGTGGCGCGCCTGTGGGGCTCGGCACGACAAACTCCAGCACGTGGTTGGTCCGCGTATACCCGGCTATGCCCGTAACGACCGGCCGCTCGGCGGCCTGTCGCGCATCCACGACGGCCCGCGCCACCGACTCCCGCGCGCGCGTCTCCGCCAGTCGATGGCTGGCGTCCAGCGCCCGTGCGCGCGCCTCGGTCAACGACAGCCGCAGCACGGGTTGGCCTTGCGAAGCCGCCGTCGAAGCCCCGGCCAGCGTCAGCAGCACGGCGGCCACCACGATCCGAATGACACCGTTCTGAATGACACCGTCACGCATGGGCGTGCTCCTGCTGCTCGAGAGTGGCGATGAAGACGTCTTCGAGCGACGCCTCGACGGCCCGCACGGACGCCTCCGGGGCAAGCCCCCGCCGCAGATGACCCGTGAACGCGTCCACCGCCACGGCATCGGCGCTCGCCAACCTGACGTGGAGCCGATCGCCAAAGGCGTGGGCGTCCACCACGCCGGGCACGCGCCGTACTGCGTCCACGGCGGCAGCCACGCCCGGGGCCACCACCTCCAGGAGCCCGCCGGGGAGCCGCGCGCGCAGCCGCGACGGCTCGTCGGCCGCCAGCACGCGGCCCTCGTGCATGAGCACCACACGCGTGCAGCGTTCCGCCTCGTCCAGATAGGGCGTGGACATCACGATCGTCACGCCGCGCGCCAGGAACGCCGACAACAGCTTCCAGAACTCGCGGCGCGACACCGGATCCACGCCGGTCGTCGGTTCGTCCAGCACCACCAGCTCCGGCTCGTGAACGAGCGTGCAGGCCAGGGCCAGCTTCTGCTTCATGCCGCCCGACAACCGATCGGCCAACCGCCGGCGAAACGGCGTCAGCCGCGTCATCTCGAGCAGCTGTTCGCGACGCGGGCGGAAATTGCGGACGCCTCGAATCTCGGCAAAGAACTCGATGTTCTCGTCGATCGTGAGGTCTCCATACAGCGTGAATCGCTGCGACAGATATCCGACCCGCTCGGTGATCGCGCGGTGTTGACCGGCGGGGTCGACGCCAAGGACGGTGACCGTGCCCGCGTCCGGACGCAGCAGCCCGCACAGCAGTCGAATGGCCGTGGTCTTGCCCGCGCCGTCTGGGCCGATGAGCCCGAACATCTCGCCGCGGGCAATGGCGAAGCTGGATCCCGCCAGCGCGGTGGTCGTTCCAAACCGCTTCTCGACGGCGTCGAACCGCACGGCGTCGACGGCCGTGCTCGGCGACTGGCTCGTCACGGCAGCACCAGATCGACGTCCACGGGCATCCCCTGCTTGAGGATGCCGCCCGAGTTGTCGACGGTCACCTTCACGCGGTATACGAGGCGCGACCGCTCCTCGGCCGTCTGGACGTTCCTGGGCGTGAACTCGGCCCGCGACGACACGAAGGTCACGGTGCCCTGCAGCGTCTGGCCGGCGTCGGTCCGCACGGTGGCCGCCTGCCCCAGCTTGATGCGCGGCACGGCGGGCTCGGGCACGAACGCGTTCGCCCACGCGTGGTCGAGATCGGTGACGACGACGAGAGGCGTCCGTGGGCCGACGATCTCTCCGGCGTCGGCGAGGTCCTGCGTCACGATGCCGCCCACCGGCGCCTTCACCACCGCGTCGTCGAGGCTCTTGCTCAGCACGGCCAACTGGGCATCCACGGTGCCAATCCGCGTCCGCGCCGCCGTCACCTCTTCGGGCCGCGCCCTCGCCTGCACGCGCGCCAATGCTTCGCGCGCCACATTCACGCGCTCGCGGGCCCCGCGCTGTCGCTCGCGGATCAGATCCAGCCGGGCACGCGCGTCGTCGCGCTGTTTCTGGGAGCCGGCGTTGGCCGCGAGCAATGACTCGAAGCGTGCGAGATCCAGCTCCGCCGACTTCGCTTCCACCTCGAACGTCGTCACGTCGCTTTCGGCGGCCTCGATCTGGGCCTGCGCGTAGCGCACGTCCTCCACGCGCGCCGACGCCTCCACGAGCCGCAGTTGCGCCTCGGCCACCGCGCGGTCGGCGCGGATGCGCGCCATCTGCAAGGCCACGTCGCGCGTGTCGAGCCTCGCGATGACGTCGCCGGCCGCCACGCGGTCCCCTTCCTTGACGCCCAGCTCGAGCAGCCGCCCGCCGACCTCCGACGCCACCGTGACCTCGGTGGCCTCCACGTAGCCGGAGGCCCGCAGGTCATTGGTGGGCATGGGCTGGGCGCAGCCGGTCAGGCCTCCGCAGGCAGCCAGCAGGAATCCGATACGCGAAGCGATCGTCACGGTGTGCTCCTTCCCGGGGCAGACACGAGTTGGCGCGCGGCCCGCCGCATGTGCGCGACGAACTCGTCGAGCCGGCGCGGCGCAGCCAGGCCGGTGTGTTCCTGATGCGCGGCCAGCGCCCGTTCACGGGCGAAGTAGATCAGGATGGGCGGCATGATGGTGAGGTGCGTCATCAGCGGGTCCACGTCGTCGAAGACGCCGTCGCGCTGGCCTTGCACGATGACGTCGCGCACGGCGCCGAACACCGCGTTCATCATCGCGAAGGTCTCGGGATCCAGACGGGGCGCGCCCGAGGCCAGCTCGCGCAGCATGATGGGCGGGAACCAGGGGCGGGCGGCGGCCTGCTCGATGATGGTGCCGATCCACGCGTCCAGCTTCTCTGGCGCGGTACCGGGACCATCGGCAATGCTGCGAGCCCGTTCGCCCACCGCGCGGAACATGTCGCGCAGCACCTCGGTGTACAGCGCGCGCTTGCTCCCGAAGTGGTAGTAGAGCATCGCCTTGTTCACCTGGGCCCGCGCGGCGATCCGGTCCACTCCGGCCGCGTCGAAACCTCTCTCGGCAAACTCCTGGGCGGCCGCGGTGAAGATCGCCTTGTCGGTGGCTGGACGGGCGGCTTCGGCTGGTGCCGGCGTCTGAGGCATTTTTATTAACCGACTAGTTAGTTAACACAGACGATGGCGAACCGCAACCAGCGACTGGCGGACCGGAGACCGGAGACTGAAGACCGGAGCCCGCGACCGGAGACCGCCGCAACCCGGCGGGAAGGCGGGAAGAGGCTGATAAGGTATGGGCCGTGAAGGTCCTCTTGGCCGGCGGCACCGGGTTCCTCGGCTCGGCCCTGGTGCGCGCGCTCAGGCAGCGCGGCCACGGCGTGACCGTCCTCAGCCGGACGCCGAAGGGACCGGGCGAGGCCCTGTGGTCGGCTGACGGGTCGGACGCCAGTCTTCAGGCGCGGGTGGACGGCGCCGACGCCGTCATCAACCTGGCCGGATCGTCCATCGCGGCCGGTCGATGGACCCAGGCTCGAAAGAACGCGATCCTCAGCAGCCGCGTGAACGCCACGCGGGCGCTTGCCAACGCCATCACCGCGGCCCCGCATCCTCCGCCGGTGTTCTTCAGCGGCTCGGCGATCGGGTACTACGGCGTGCAGGGGGACGCGCCGCTCGACGAGACGTCTCCGGCGGGCGCGGACTTTCTGGCGGGCGTGTGCGTGGAGTGGGAGGCCAGCGCGATGGCCGCGTCGGGGCACTCGCGCGTGGTGTTGCTGCGGACCGGCCTCGTGCTGGACCGCAACGGGGGCGCGCTACCCCCGATCGCCCGTCCCTTCCGTTGGGGCGTGGGCGGACCCCTGGGATCCGGCCGGCAGTACATGTCGTGGATCTACTTGCACGACTGGGTGGGCCTGGTGCTGTGGGCGCTCGAGCGCGACTCGATCGTGGGCCCGCTCAACCTGACGGCTCCGTCGCCGGTCACGAACCACGAGTTCTCGCGGGTGCTGGCCAACGAGCTGCATCGGCCCGCCGTTTTTCGGGCGCCGGCGCCCGCGCTGCGCCTCATCCTCGGTGAGATGGCCGATGCGCTCCTGCTCGGCGGCCAGCGCGTCCTGCCGCGAAAGGCCGAGGCCGAGGGGTTCACGTTCCGCTTCGACCGCCTGTCCCCGGTGCTGCACGCCCTCTACGGCTGAGACCGCATCTAGCAACCCGTCGTGCATCCTATTCGGTCCGGAGGACACTCACAGGATCGATGCGCGCCGCGCGCCGCGCCGCAGGCATGACGGCCACCGCGCCAACAGCCATCAGCACGCCTGCCACCACGGCGACGTTGAGGAAATCGAAACGACCCGTCGCGAACACGAAGCCGCTGAGCGCGCCCGTCGCCCAGATCGACAGAACGCCTCCCACCACCAGACCTGCTCCCACCATCGACGCGCCCTGCCCGAGGGTGCGCATGAGGATGCGCATCGGATCGGCCCCCAGTGCAAGGCGCAGCGCAAGCTCCGCACGCCGGGATGCGACGTCGTGCGCCACGACACCAAACAATCCGATTCCGGCGAGCACGATCGCCAGCAGGGCGAATCCCATGAACGTCGCGGTCAGCACGCGCCGGGTGGGCACGCCTGGCGAGGCCGCGGCCACGTCCTGCATCGACCGCACGGCGAGCACGGGCACGTCACGGTCGAGCCGCGCCACTTCTTCACGCACCGCGGCGACGACATCCGCGTTCGGGCGCTGGCTTCGGACGACAAGGATCATCGAACTCGAGGGTTCCTGCCAGGCAGACGCGTACACGGTTGGCCAGAACCCCTCAGCATCGAGCGAGCGGTGCTTGACGTCGTCGGCGACGCCGATGATTTCCGCCATCGGCGCACGCGGCCCGGGCCCCAACCCGATTTGACGCCCGATCGGTTGTTCGCCCGGGAACCATTGCGCCGCCAGCGACTTGCTCACCACCACGCGGGGCGGCGCCGCGGCATTGTCGCGCGCGTCGAACGGACGGCCGGCCACAATCGGGATCCGCATCACATCGAAGTAGGCCGTTCCCGCCTCGCGCAGTACGACTTCGCGTGCGGGCTCGGTCGGCCGTATGCGCATGAACCGGCGGCCCCCGTCGTGTGTCAACGGCAGTTCGTTGACGACTGACACCGTGCGGGGTCCCAAACGCGCTTCGAGCGCACTGTGAAGCGCCCACAGAAACGACGCCCGCTCCGGGTTCGGATACTGGACCAGGAGCGGCAACGTCAACACGCCGCGTGCGTCGAATCCCGGGTCGACGTTGAGCACATTGCGCAGGCTGCGGCCCACCAGTGTCAGGGAGACGAGCAGCACGCACGCCAGCGCAATCACGCCCGTGGCGAACACGCGGCGCAAGCGAAGCTCGCGCGGGGCAGGCGTGACGCCGCGAGCCAGCACGACAGCCACATTGTTTCGCGACGCGACCAAGGCCGGTAGCAGTCCACAGAATCCCGCGCAGGCCGCCGCGACCATCGCGACGACACTGATCGCGCGCCAGCTCACCGCCACCTCGCGGTCCGCCAGACCGAATGGCTCCAGGGCCAGACGGCCCACGACTGGTGCGAGCCACAACGCCAGCAGCACGCCACCCGCGATTCCGATGGCGACCAGCGTCTCGGCCTCCAGCAGCAATTGCCGGACGATTTCGGACCGGCGCGCGCCGAGAGCCGTTCTCACCGCCAGCTCTCGCCGGCGATCGATGGATCGCACGAGCAGCAACCCCGCGAGATTGGCGAACGCGATGAGCACGGCGAGCGCGGCCGCCCCCGCAAGAAGGCCGAGCGTTCTCGTAGAGCCTCGGGCTATCCTCGCCGCGATAGGCCTCGCGAGAACCTGCGCCGGCGGCGAGGATCGTCGACTGACCTCGTCCAGCGCCGCTGCCAAGGCCGTTGAAGAGACATTGGCAGCCAGACGGGCCATGACCCCGACGCGGTAACCAGCGCGGGCCTCCGGATCGGCCGGCGGCAATGCGAGCGGTCGAAACAGGTCAACCTGATCGAGCGGAAAGGCAAACCGTTCCGGGAGCACGCCGACGACGGTATGCGCGCGACCGCCGAGAACGATCCGTCGGCCGATCGCTGCAGGATCGGCCGCGAGTCTCGTGCGCCACAACGCGTGGGTCAGGATGACGACTGGCTGGCCCAGATCGCTGGCCTCGAACATGCGCCCGCGCGCGGTCGCGATACCAAGAAGCGGCAGGAATCCTGGCGTGACCTCGGTCACGTCTACCCGCTCGGCTGCCCCGAGCTCCGTCAGCGTCAGATGTGTCCCGTCAGCCGCTTCGATCGCCGCGAGCGATCCCGCTCGCTCGCGCCAGGCCTCGACGGTGCCGTACGTCACCGAGCGGGGCACTGAAGCGGGTTCTCCTGGCAGGGTCTCGCCAAGTATGACGAGGGCATCGGGATCGGCAAACGGCGGCGGCGTGAGCAGCACAGCATCGACGACGGCGAAGATCGATGCGCCGACGCCGAGCGTCAGCGACAGCGTCAAGACGGCTGTTGCCGCGCTGGCCGGTGACCGGCGAACGTTTCGCAGCAGGTGACGAAGGTCGATGAGCATGGGCGGCGCTACACGATCGCAGGCGCTCCGGAGCGGAAGTCGCCTCCGAGGATCGTGGACGAGTTGGCGCCGAGCCACGAATCGAGCACGCGCGCGTAGACGGACCTGAAGTCCGTTTCGTGGCGCACGTCGCCGCCGTTGTTCTCGAGCGCCGGGTTGGCGGGATTGGGATCCAGCGACGCGGCCGTGCCGTAGATGCCGCCCCGCACCGTGCCTCCGAGCGCCATCATGATGGCGCCCGCACCGTGGTCGGTGCCCGCGCTGCCATTCTCCGAGATGCGACGGCCGAACTCCGAGAACTGCAGGATCAGCGTGTCGTTGATGGCCCCCTGGTTGCGCAGGTCGTCGTAGAAGGCCGCGACGCCGCCGCCGTAGGTGCCCATCAAGTTGCCGTACCCGCCGGCTCCACCCACGCCCTGCTGTGCGTGCGTGTCGTAGCCGCCCGTCTGCACCCAGAACACCCGGGTGCCGACGTTGCGAACGATGGCGCCGGCCACCGTGCGGAGGGCCAACGCGAACCCGTTGTTGGGATAGGTCACGGTGCCGGTGTAGTTCACCACCGACCCGACGCGATCCAGCGTCGCGAATGCCGCCTGCGCGCTGCCGTTGACGAATGACAGGTTGGGTCGGTCGGCCGGCAGGTGCGACGCCATCCGCGTGGCCGCCGCGCGCTCGTTGGCGGCCTCGGCCCCGTTGTTCGGGCTCGTGAACGCGTAGGCGGCCGCGCTGGGGATCGCCGGCACGTTGACCTCCCGCGACGTCAGCGCCCGCGGCAACTCCTGGGTGGCGGACCACCCCACCAGCGGATCGGCAGGCACGGTTTCCAGATACCGACCCAGCCATCCTTCGCCGGTCGGCTGCGCCGGGCTGGCCGTGCCCCAGATGTCCTGGCCCTGGAAGTGCGAGCGGCTGGAGTTCTGGTATCCCGTGCGCTGAATGACCGCCAGGCGCCCGGCGTCGAAGACCGCGCGGAGGCCGCCGAGACGCGGATGGAGCCCCAGCGCCTTGCCGCTCGAGTCGGTTCCGATCTGCAGCACCTGGCCGGCCGGAATGGCAATCGTGGGGCGCCGGCTGTAGTAGAACGGGTCCTGGTACGGCACCACCGTGCTCAGCGAGTCGTTGCCGCCGCTCAAGTAGACCACCACAAGGTTCCGCGCGCGTGCGCCCTGCGCGAGAGCGATGTCGTTCAGGAACGCCGGCGCGGCGAAGCTGACGGTGAACGCGGACACGCCGCCCCGGACGAAATCGCGACGAGAGATCGACATGTCGATGCCCGCTCCCCTCTACACCAACTGGTACTCGGCCGACCCGACGATCAGACGCGACAGGCCCGCGGCCTTGGTCTGCAGCTGCGCCGTGGATCCCGTCCACGCCCCACCCGCCCGCAGGTACGCATGGAGCTCGTCCATCGGGCCGTCGTCGAAGGGAGCCGCGGACAGACGCGCCAGGAAGAACGCCACCAGCTTCTCGGGCGAGTCCTTGCCTTCGACCGCCGCCGACGCCAGGTTGAACCGTTGATTGGCCGCGATCTGTGACGCGAAGTTCATCCGGGCCAACATCGCGCCGGTGGAGAACCATCCCTTGCCCAGCTCCCACCCGTTCACGTCAGGCGGCTCGAACAGCACCTGCCCCATGGCCGCCAGCGGCGCCCGCATGTTGTCCACCGAGAACCCGGTGTAGCCCACTTCCTTCACGGCGCGTACGGCGAACTCGACGGGCCAGGAATAGCGGGAGAACCAGTTGCCGGGGTTCTGGAACCAGCGTGACTGCAGCACGTAGCGCACCACGGGCTCCATGCGCGTCTGGTTGGTGAGGTAGATGCTCGCGGCGCCGCGCACGAAATCGGGGTCCGGATCGAAGGCGTCGGTCACGAAGAAACTCCACAGCTTGCGCGCGATGCGCGCCGCCGTGGCCGGATGCGTGGCCAGTGCCGTGATGAAGTCGATGCCATCCTGCATGCCGTCGGCAGCGGCGCGAGCCGGGATCGTCGGAGACCCGTTGGCGTAGATCGGAAACGTGAACGTCTTGGCGGTGGCGTCGTGGTTGTTGGGGATGTACTGGAACTCGTAGTAGTTCTCCACGTCCACGCCGCGGTTCACGAGGCGCAGGTTCCACCCGGAGAACACGCGCGCGGCGGCGTAGACGTCCTCCTCGACGTAGTTGCCGAGGCCGACGGTGAAGAGCTCCATGATCTCGCGGCCGAAGTTCTCCTGCGGCCGCTGGCGCGTGTTGAGGCGACCGTCCAGCCACACGAGCATGGCCGGATCCTTGGCCACCTCGATCAGCAGGTCGCGAAAGCTCCCCAGCGCGAAGGCGCGAAAGAGTTCCAGCTGTCCGCGAGGTCCAGGCAACTGGCCTTCCACGAGCGCCAACATCTTGGTGCCCTGCACGGCACCGACGGTCCCGGCGAGTTTGCTGTACGCCGTGGCGAAGTGGTTGTGCCAGAAGAGCGCCATCTTCTCCTGGAGCGGGCGCTCCGAGTGGATCATCCGGAACAGCCATCGCTGGCGCGCGTCTTCGATGAGGGTGTTCGCGGAGAAGGCGCCGCGGGCCGTGACGCTGACGAAGCTGGGCAGGCCGATCTTCGAGTCCACGTCACCGGGGCAGTCTTCGTAGTTGACCAGATGCGAGATGCCCTGCGACATCGACATGTCGCCCAGGGCCGCCAACTCGCCGGGACTGGCGCCGAAGCCGCCGCGTCGCAGCAGATGCTCGAGGTGCAGCTGGGTTCGTGCCATCGCGCGTCGATCTCCGAATAAAAACGCCCTTGTCGCCTCGGCGACGATTCCGTGATCGACTGGCTGCGCCCGCAAGATCAGCGGCCGTAGGGGCGGGTATTTTACGCCCTCGAGCATCCCGGCGATCGCCGGGAAATGCAAGGGTGGCCGCGCTCGCCCTGTTATGCTGTCGGCCCAGCACATGACTGCGCGGCGAACGACCAAGACCAAGAGCAAGAAGCGGCCTGCCGCTCGCGCGGCCAGACCCCGGAAGGCTGAGCTGGAGCGAAGCCGCCGGCGGTCCACGCCGGTGGCACCCGGCAGCGGCGTCGCGCCGGGCATGCAGGCTGTCAGCCCCTACCTGGCCGTGGCCAACGTCAAGGCGTCGATGCAGTTCCTCGAGAGCAGCCTCGGCTTTGCCGCCACGGTGGCGCTGGCCGACCACGATGGCCAACTGCGCTACGCGGAGATGCGGAGAGGCGACACCGTCGTGATGCTCGTCCGCAAGGGCGATGAGACCATGCCGGGAGGCGGCGCCGCGGCGCTCTACACGTACGTGGACGACGTCGACGTCGCCGTAACGCGCGCACGTGACCTCGGCGCCGGGTGCGGCGTGACGGAAGACACCGCATGGGGCGACCGGGCCGCGGTGGTCACCGACCCGGACGGCTACCGATGGGTGGTGGCCACCTTCAAGAAGCTCGTCCCCTTCGTGGTTCCACCGACCGAGTAGCTACCGAGCGCAGCGCGACTGGGCCTTCCCTATCGGCGGTGGGCGGCCACCAGCCGCTCGTACGCGGCTTCGTACATCGGCACGATCCGGTCGGCCGAGAACTTGTCGAGCACGCGCCGGCGGGCGGCGTCGGCCATCACCGCGTGCAGGGCCGGATCCCTCAAGAGCATCAGGGCACTCGCCGCCATCTCGTCGACGGCGTCCGCGTCGTGCAGGAACCCGCTGACACCGTGCTCGATCACCTCGGGCACACCGCCCACCCGCGCGCCGACCACCGGCACGCCGCAGGCCATCGCCTCCAGCGCGGCCAGCCCGAAGCTCTCCTCCTTGGACGGCAACAGGAACACGTCGCTGACCGAGAGCAGCGGCTGCACCTCTTCCTGCGCGCCGACGGCGTGAATCAGGTGCGACATCCCGCGTTCCCGTGCGGTGCGCACGGCCAGCGGCAGGTCGGGGCCGTCGCCCACGAGCAGGAGCCTGGCGGGCACTTGCTGCCGCACGCGGTCGAAGACGGCCATTACGTGGTCGATGCGCTTGACCGGGCGGAAGTTCGACACGTGAACCAGGACCTTGGCGTCGGGGTCGCCATCGGTCAGCCGCGCGCGCAGCGCCGGCAACTGCTGTCGTTTGTGGACCTCGCAGTCCAGGAAATTGGGAATCACCTCGATGTCGCGGGTGATGCCCAGCTCGCCGTACGTGGAATCGCGCAGGCTCCTGGACACGGCCGTCACGTGATCGGACTGCGCGATCGAGAACGCCACGATCTCGGAGTACGAGGGGTCGTTGCCGACCAGCGTGATGTCGGTGCCGTGCAGCGTCGTCACGACCAGCGGCGCGTCGCCGTCGCGCGGGGACGCCAAGACCTGCTTGGCCAGGAACGCCGCCGTGGCATGGGGCACGGCGTAGTGCGCGTGCACGATGTCCAGGCTGAACTCGCGCGACACCTCCACCACCTTGTTCGCGATGGACAACAGGTACTGCGGCTCCCGGAAGAGCGGATAGGACGGGGCCACCACCTGGTGGAACGTCAGGCCGGCCTGATAGTCCCCGAACCGAAAGGGCGTCTCCGTGCTGATCACGTGCACGCGGTGGCCGCGCGAGGCCAGGGCCTTGCCCAGCTCGGTCGCGACGATGCCGCTGCCGCCGACGGATGCGTAGCAGATGATGCCGATGTTCATGTCTGGGAATCGAGATCAGGCCCTGCCTGGTGGGTCGGATAGAAGGTCTGGTCGAGTCATGAGGTGCTTCACGACGAAGCCTTCGGCGAAGGCCACCCCCACTTGCGCGCCGAACTGCGCGTCGCGGCTCTCGACGAGCTGGTGAAACCGGCTCGACGTGAGCCGGGTCGCCACCGCGTCGGCCGCCCGCGGCGCGAACTGGGTGACGTGGCACGCCAGCGCCTGGCGCTTGGCGTCGTAGTGCTCGCTGACGTCCACGACGAAGGACGGCGCCACGTGGTCGTTGATGAAGTAGTAGCAGACCGACGCGGGCTTCCACGCCTCGCCTTCGGCGTCGAATCGTCGCAGGCCCGCGCTGAACACGGCGTCGGCCACCAGCTCGCTGCCGCGCACGTGGTCGGGATGACGGTCCGCCCAGTACGGCAGGGCGACGGTACGAGGCCGCGCACATCTCACGAGGCTGGCAACGGCTCGGGCGTGGTCCGTGCTCGATCCGATCGCGCGGTCCGGCAACCGGAGGTTCACGCGCCAGGAGGCACCCAGCACGGCCCGCGCGGCCTCGGCCTCGGCCAGGCGCTCCTCGACGGTGCCGTTGCTCCCCATCTCGCCAGCCGTCAAGTCGCACAAGCCGACGACGTGTCCGGACGCCACGTGCCTGGCCACGGTACCCGCCATGCCGATCTCGATGTCGTCGGGGTGAGGTCCGAAAACGAGGAGGTCCACGGGCCCGAGGGGTGAGGTCACCGCGTCCACCCGAAGGCGGCGTCGGATTTTTCCGGGGCGTCCTGGAGCGCGCGCACCAGCACGCGAGCCGCGAGAAACGCCCCGGTCGCCGAGTCGCCCGGCCCGCCGAAGGCGAAGAGGTGTCGGGGATAGTTCCGGTGCGCGCCGATGTACATCAGGCCGTCGGCCGTTGCGCCGTAGGTGGTGCTCCACCCGAAGTCGACCGAGAGCCCCGAGATCGAGGGATACATCGTCAGGGCCTCGTACATCAGTTGTCCGGTCCGCTGCCGCAGGACGTCCGCACGCAGTCGCGCCGGCGGCTCGTCCTGATCGGCGCCGGTGACGAGGAGCCGGCCGTCCCCGGTCCACACCACGCGTCGGCCGGTGCCGGCGATGTCGCGCGCGGTGACCGTTCGGTCGCCGACCGCCTTGCGCATGGCCGCGGGCATCGGGGCTGAAAGGCTCAGGTACGTTTCGCGCGACTTGAAATGGCGCTGCAGCGGGCGGAACTCCGCGGTCGGCCTGCCCGTCGCCACGACAACCGTGCGGGCACGCACCAGGCCGTCGCCGGTCAGGACCTCGACGTGCCGCCGACCCGGCCGCACCTTCTTGACGGCCGAGCGCTCGACGATCGTGGCGCCACGCTGGGTTGCGGCCTTGGCTACCCCCACGCACGCCATGTACGGGTTGAACACGAACGCATCGCGCGAACGCATGGCCGCGGGCACGTCGAGGGGCGTCACGGCCGTGACCTGGCGCCTGGTCATCCACGCCACCGATACCCCGGCCGCCTCCCTCGCGTCGTACTCGCGAAGCAGCTCCTTCTCCTCGTTCCCCGGCGCCACCAGGACGCTGTCGCGCGGCTCCAGCCCGCAGCGGATGCCCAGCCGTCGTAGCTGCGACGCCGCGTCGAGGGTGGCTCGTCGCCACGCCGAGAACACAAGCTTGGCCGCGCGCAACCCGTGTGCGCGCGTCACGTCCAGGAACAACGGACCCGGATCGGGCAAGAGCAGGCCGCCCGAGTGCCCGGTCCACCCGTGGCCCACCGTGTCGGCCTCGAGCACCACCGATTTCAGGCCGGCCGTCGCGCACGCCAACGCCGTGGCCACGCCTGTCAGGCCGCCGCCGACGATCGCGACGTCAACGTCCAGCTCGCCGCGCAGGCGGGCGGACACCGGCCTGGCTCCACGCGCCGCGGCCGCGATCCAGGGCGACTGTCCGTATCGAGTCTGCATACGTCCGATCATTTTCCTTTACTTTGGGCATTGAGCATTGGGCATTGAACACTGGGCATTGTTGTAATCTCAGTCCTCAATGCGTCGAGCCCTGCGCATCGCTTTGGCGGCGGTCGCTCTCCTGGCGGTGCTCGCCGCGGCCGGCAGCTGGTGGGTCTACGGACGGCTGACCGCCAGCCTCCCTGCCCTCGACGGGCAGGTGCGTCTGCAGGGCCTGAGCGGACGTGTCTCGGTAGAGCGCGACGCGCTGGGCATCCCGACGATTCGTGGGGGGTCGCGCCGAGACGTGGCCAGGGCCACGGGATTCCTGCACGCCCAGGACCGGTTCTTCCAGATGGACCTGGCTCGACGCAGGGCCGCCGGGGAACTGGCCGCCCTGGTGGGGGCGGCAGCGTTGCCGCTGGACCGCCAGACGCGTCTGCACCGCCTGCGGGCCGAGGCCCAGGAGGCGCTGACCCTCCTGCCGGCCGCCGACCGGGCTCTGCTGGACGCCTACAGCGAGGGCGTCAACACCGGCCTGGCCGGGCTGGCGGCATCGCCGTTCGAGTATCTGCTGTTGCGACAGACGCCCTCGCGGTGGCTGCCCGAAGACAGCCTGCTCGTCGTCCTGTCGATGTTTCTGACGCTCCAGGACGAGGACGGCGACTACGAGTCCACGCTGGCCACCATGCACGACACGCTGCCCCAGGAGATGTTCGACTTGCTGGCGCCGGCGGGCACGGAATGGGACGCCCCGGTCGTCGGGTTGCCGTTCGAGACCGCGCCGGTTCCGGGACCGGACGTCTACAACCTGCGGCGCACGCGGACCGGGAAACCGGAGATCGATCTGCAGCGGCGAGAAGAGGTGGCCCGACTGCAGGACGCCAGTCCGTGGACGCCGGCCGAGGGCGACGTCGCGCTCGGCAGCAACAGCTGGGCCGTCGGCGGACGCCTCACGAGCGACGGCGGCGCGCTGGTGGCCAACGACATGCACCTGGCGGTGCGGGTGCCGAACACGTGGTATCGGGCGCGGCTGGAATGGCCGAACGCGGATCCGGCCGGGGAGCCCAACGTGCTGGTCGGCACCACGCTCCCCGGCGTGCCCACGCTGGTCACCGGCAGCAACACCTACGTGGCGTGGGGCTTCACCAACACGTATGCCGACTGGACGGACCTGGTCCTGCTGGACGTGGACACCAACGACGCGAATCGCTACCAGACGCTCGACGGATGGCAGCGCTTCGACCAGTTCGACGAGGTGGTGCACGTGGCCGGCGGCCCGGATGAGCACGTTACCGTGCGCTGGTCCGTCTGGGGCCCGGTGATCGGCCCCGATCACAAGGGACGCCTGCGCGCCGCGCGATGGGTGGGCCACGCGGCCGATCGGCTCGCCGCGTCGATCATGCCGCTCGAGCAGGCCCGCACCCTGGAAGAAACGTTCGACGCGGCCAACGGCGCGGGCGTGCCGGGTCAGAACCTCGTCGTCGCCGAGCGCTCGGGGCGCATCGGGTGGACGATCTTCGGCGCGATCCCGAACCGCGTCGGCATGGACGGGCGGTTCCCCGAGTCGTGGGCCGACGGGTGGCGGGGGTGGAACGGCTGGCTCGACCCCGTCGACTATCCGCGACTCATCGACCCGCCCGGCGACCGCATCTGGACCGCGAACGCCCGGGTGGTGGATGGGCAGATGCTGGCCCGTCTTGGAGACGGTAGCTACGAGGTGGGGTCGCGGGCGACGGTGATCCGCGACAAGCTCCGCGAGCGGGAAGGGTTCACGCCGCGCGACATGCTCGCCATCCAACTGGACGTGGGCGCGACGTTCCTCACGCGCTGGCGCGATCTCATCCTGGACCATCTGTCGCCCAACACCATCGCCGGCGATCCCGCGCGCCAACGGTTTCGGGACGTGGTGGAGAAGAACTGGTCCGGCGAAGCGTCGCCCGACTCGGCGAGCTATCGACTGACGCGTCTCTTTCGCGATCAGGTGATGGAACGCGTGATCTCGTTCGTGCTGGCAGACTGCTACGAGGCGGATCCCGCCTTCGACTACACGACGGTGCGCCGTCGCGAAGGCGCCATCTGGAAGCTGGTGCGGGAGCGCCCGCCGCATCTGCTGAACCCGCGCTATGGATCCTGGTCGGACCTTTTCACGGCCGCCATCGAGGAGCTGATCGCGGACGCGGGCCGGGAAGGCGACACCGACCTGACCGAGCGCACGTGGGCCGACTACAACCCTGTAGCCTATCGGCACCCGCTGTCGGGCTCCGTGCCGCTACTGGGGCGGTGGCTGGACATGCCGCAGCAAGATTTCCCGGGAGACCTCTTCACGCCGCGCATGCACTTCGGCTCCTCGGCCGCGTCCGCGCGCATGGCCGTGTCGCCCGGCCGCGAACGCAACGGCATCATGCACATGCCGACGGGACAGAGCGGGCACCCGCTGTCTCCCTTCTACGCGAACTCTCACGGGCCCTGGGCGCGTGGCGAGGCCACCCCGTTTCTTCCCGGGGCGACCGAGCACACGCTGACGCTGGTGCCGTAGAGGGCCGGCGCCGCCCGTCACTGGCGACGCATGTTGAAGCCGGACAGGACGCTGACCCGCGTGCCCATCTTCGACGGCACCACGGCCACGTTGAAGGGCACGTTCATGGTGCCGGCGCGCATGGTGATCGTTGCCGACGACTGCGTGCTCGGCATCTGAGGAGCAGAAGAGCTGATCGCACAACGACAAAAGTCGCGCCGGCAGCCGACTGTGGAGCGCTCCCGTCCTCGAGGACCCGCAGAATCGCCCACGTAACCGTCGAATTGATGAGCTGGCACCGTTCGTGCAGCCCAGATGCTGGGCATCACTGCACCCATCAGGAGTTGAGATGAAGAAGCTGCTCGCGAGCCTTCCCGCGTTTCTTGTCGTGTGTGCGATGTGCGCTGGAGCGCCCTTCGCCGCCGCCAGCCCGCTGTCGTTCACGTTCGAAACGTTGCCGGTCGGCGGCAGCATCGACGGAACGGCGGGAAGCACGATCGGCTGGGGATACACGCTGTCGAATCCCAGCGCGACCGACTGGCTGATCACGCTGGACCTGCAGGCCGACAGCTTCTTCGACGGAACGGCACAGTCACTCTTCTTCGACCCGCCGATCCTGGCTCCGGGCGCGAGCGTCACGGTTGCCTACGACGCCCTGAGTTTATCGGGCCTCTATGAGCTGACGTGGGACCTCACAGCGCCCGTGGGGGCGGTGAACACCGGCACCTTCGTCGTGACCGCGGAGTGGTGGGATGGCGATCCGTTCGACGGTGGAACCTTCATCGACTTCGCGCCGGACGCCACGGCCGCGTATTCTGCCTCGGTGACTGCACCGCCGGCGACGGACCCCGTCCCCGAGCCATCGGCGTTGCTGCTTCTGGGCGGCGGACTGAGCGCGTTCTACTCGAAGCTGCGGAAGTCCCGGTAACGATTCAGCTGCACTCGACGGCGGCATGGGGCCGTTCGCCGCCGGCTCGAACCGCGGCTTCCGCGGCAGGAACAGCTATCATTCGACGACAAATCGGAGATGACGATGCATCGACGCTGGGTGTTCTGGCTGACATTGGCGGTGCTGTGCACGCTCGGGCCGCTGGCGCGCAACGCCTCCGCGCAGCCCAACGGCACCGAGATGTGCGGGGACGGCACGACGTTCAGGGTCACCCTTCCGGGCACGTTTCCCTTGCCCGACGGGGGAGTGTCGCCGAGTGAGTTCATCAACCTCCCGAACGGCTGCAGCATCTATGCGCTGCTCGTCAGCGGCTACGAACGGAACAAGAACTTCGACGAGCTGACGTTCTATGCGCTGGCCCAGTTCGTCGCGTCGCACAACGGCTACGTGCACTACGCATGGTGGAACAACCTGCTCAAGCCCTATATGGACGGGCCCCTGCACGACCGCAACGTCAACATCCCGCTGCTGGGGACGTTTCGTGCAAGCCCCGGTGGTCTGGCGGGCGTGCATGCGCTGGGTTTTGCACCGCTCGGCGTGGGAAACAACGTGAGCACGCTGTTTCCGAAAGCGATTCCCGAGGAAGACCACCAGTTCCAGGCCGACGCCGAGCTGATGCTGAAGGCCATCCGCACGCACAATCCCAACGCGATCATCATCGTGGCCGGCCACAGCATGGGCGGGAGCGCCGTGGCGCGGCTGGGCGCCAGCACGACGCAGATCATCGATCTGCTGGCCCCGATCGACCCCGTGGGCAACCGGACGTACCCGCTGGGGAACAGCGCCAAGAACTACAACTGGACGAGATGGCGCGCCACGCATGCGTTCACGGGCTACCGGCAGGTGGATTGCGTCCGCGACGACAACGTCCTGAACACCTGCAAGGACTTTGATTCCCGTCTCCTGTTCAAGGAATACAGGTGCGGGCCCATCGGGCCCAAGTTGAACGAACCTCCGCTCGTTCCGTCGAAGGCGCCGGGGATCTGCACGGGACCGTGGGTGGATCCGGGCACGAGGATCCAGCTCAAAGCCAATATCCGTCACCTCCTGCACCGCTGGCAGAGGGAAGCCGTTTTCCCCTTCGATTACGAAAAGGACGAAAGGTTCGATTACGCGGGCACGGACACGCCCAGTGTCCCCGGGCCGTTGATTGCCGCACAGGAAGGCCTGGGAAAGAACGGACCCTTCGAAGCGGACCCGCAGAAGACGTGCTCGAATCCTACCCAGAAGGATCCTCGGGACGATGCCTTGAACTGCAACGGCCTCGACGGCCACGGCGAGATCGTCGGGTTCCGGGGCCTGGACGCCAACGGCGCCGTGCCGGTTGGCTTGAAGGCGCAGTGGGCGCCGACTGTCAACCGCCGCGCGAAACTCATCGAAATGGCGGAGGCTCCTGCCCCCAGTCCGTTCAAGAAGTCCACGCACGCCAATATTCCACCAGTCTGGCAGCACGAGCCCCTGAACCCCAACCTCGACATGGTGGCCGACGACCTGATCAGAATCGTCGAGAAGGTTCTCGACGATCAACCGTCACCGCCGGACGGCACTGCACCCGTCAGCGTGTCCAGTCTCGATCCGGGCCCGAATGCCGCGGGATGGCACAACACCGACGTGGACGTACAGATCACGGCCGGAGACGACGCGGGTGGGTCGGGCGTGAAGGAGATCGCCTACTCGTTCTCGGGCGCGCAGACGGCCGACATGACCGTGCTTGGCGACACCTTGCAGGACACCATCGACGCCGAAGGTATCACCACCATCCAATTCTTCGCACGCGACAACGCGGGCAACGTCGAACCGCTTCAGACCTTCGACGTGAAGATCGACAAGACCTCGCCGCTGATCCAGGCCGTTCCGGATATACCACCCAATCCGTCCGGCTGGAACAACACCAGTGTGACGGTCCGCTTTTCAGCCTCGGACAGCCTCAGCGGGCTGGCCAGTTCGACGGCCGACATCCTGGTCTCCGATGAGGGGGCGGATCAGGAGATCGTCGGCAGCGCCGTGGACAACGCCGACAACCAGTCGGTGGCGGCGGTACTGGTCAGCATGGACAAGACCCCGCCGACGATCTCGATCGGCACCCCCCTGCCTGGAGCGGTATACCCGCTGGGCACCGGCGTGAACACCGTCTTTGCATGCGCCGATGCGCTGTCGGGCATGCATTCCTGCTCCGGACCCGCGGCCAGCGGCAATCCTCTCGACACCGCGACCGCTGGCGAGAGACAGTTCGTGGTCAGCGCGACCGACATGGCCGGCAATGTGTCGCACCTGACGCACAACTATTCGGTCGTTCTGGGGCTGCCGCGCCTCGCGGTGACGGTCGCCGGCAAGGGCCGAGATGCCGGTGGCAGCTTCTATGTGGATCTGCAGTTCAGGAACACCGGTACCGGGCATGCGCGAGGTGCGAAGATCAACGACCTCGTCCTGCGCGTGCTGAATGGAACGGGCAGCATCACGCCAGATCCCGCGCTTTCGCCGGCGCTCCCCCATATTGTCGGCGACCTGGAGGCGGGAGCCGCCATCATTCACCGTGTCTACTTGAGTCTCCCTTCAACGGTCCTGCGCTTCTCGATCACGGAATCGGGCGCGGCGCTGAACGCCCTGGGGACACCCTTCACTTACTCGCTCATGCAGACCGTCATTCCCTGAGGCCCGAGCCTGTGCCGGCGGCGAGGTACGGCCCTCTCGCCGCCGGCAGTCGCGCACGGCCTGGATGCGGCGGCCGAGGCCGGCTCAGGGCTCCTCGACGAGCGGCGAAGCGCCTGCCGGTTCGCTGACGCCGATCGTACGACTCGAGGCGGGCGATGAGGCTACGATCGCCGCCTCCGATGATTCCCGACACTCCTCGCGGTACCTGGGTCCTGACCGACGTGCCGGGCCGGCTCGACGCGCTCGGCTGGTCGCGCTGGCATCGGCGCCTGATCCTGGCGCTCGGGATCACCTGGATCCTCGACGGGCTCGAGGCAAGCCTGGTGGCGAACATCGCGCCGACGCTGCGACATCCCGACGCGCTGGGACTGTCGGCCACCCAGGTCGGCATGGCCAACTCGGTGTATCTCCTCGGCCAGGTCGTGGGCGCGTTGGTGTTCGGTCACCTCACCGACCGACTCGGCCGCAAGCGGCTGTTTCTCGTAACGCTTGCGCTGTACCTCGGGGCGACCGCGCTCAGCGGCCTGGCCCCCAACTACGCGGTGTTTCTCGGCTTCCGGCTGCTGGCCGGGGCCGGCATCGGCGGCGAGTACTCCGCGATCAACTCCGCGATCGACGAGATGGTTCCCGCGCGCATGCGCGGCGCCATCGCCCTGGGGATCAACGGCAGCTACTGGGTGGGCGTTGCGCTCGGTGCGGGAGTGACCTTGATCGTCCTCGACACCACCATCTTCCCGATCGCCGTCGGCTGGCGCGTGGCCTTCGGGTTCGGCGCCCTGCTCGGACTCGGGATCCTGCTGGTCCGGCGCCACATGCCCGAAAGCCCGCGCTGGCTGCTCACGCACGGCTACGTCCAGGCCGCGATCGCGACGGTCGAACGCATCGAGGCCGAGGCCCGCGGCCGCGGGCAGTACGCACACGTCGTGGTCACGTCGGTCGTCGCCGTGAAAGTGAAGGTCTCGGGCACGGTCGGGCTGCGGCACCTCGTGCACACGCTCGTGCGGCGCTATCCCAGACGCACCATCCTTGGCTTGTCGCTGATGCTCGCGCAGGCGTTCCTCTACAACTCCATCTTCTTCAGCTACGGACTGATCCTCGAGGCGTTCCACGGTGTGCCGCCCGACCAGGTGGGCCTCTACATCGTGCCGTTCGCGATCGGCAACTTCCTGGGCCCCCTGCTGCTTGGCCCGGCCTTCGACCGCTGGGGGCGGCGCGTCATGATCCCGCTGACCTACGCGCTGTCGGGGGCCTTGCTGCTTGCGACCGGCGGCCTGTTCGTGGCGGGCGCGCTGAACGCGGTCACCCAGACGCTCGCGTGGATGGTGGTCTTCTTCGTCGCCTCCGCCGCGGCCAGCTCCGCGTATCTGACGGTCAGCGAGCTGTTCCCCGTGGAGCTGCGCGGGATGGCGATCGCCGTCTTCTACGCCTTTGGCACCCTGGTCGGCGCCGGCGCGCCGACGCTGTTCGGCATCATCGTGGACACGGGCGATCCCCGCCGGCTATTTGCGGGCTACGCGTTGGCCGCCGTGATGATGATGGCCGCGGCCGTCGTCGCGCGCGTGTTCGGTGTCGATGCCGAGCGCAAGTCACTGGAGGAGATCACTGCAGAAGACCCTCCGCCCGAATGATCTTGCTCGAACGCACGTGCGGCCGTTCGAGGTCTACCTCCTGGCTGGAAGAGGTCTCAGCAGGCATCCGTCAGAGAGGACGACCGCTGGCGGAGACGCGATGCCAGCAGACCGATGCCGCCGCTGATCTCCGCCCAGTCACTCGACGACGACCGGTGCAAAGCAGTCGACTTCCGGATCCGCGCGCAGTGGCAGCCAGCGGCTGAAGCTCCCATCGAGATCGGCCGCAATCAGGACCGGCGACAACGCCGTCGGGTCGAAGAGCGATGCGTCCCGGCCGGCGGCGCCCAGGCGCTGCGCAACCTGCTCGCGGAACTGCGTGAATAACGGCAGATCGAAGAGGAGGAAGTAGACGCCGCGGACGCTCCCCGGGGCACTGACGCGCCGCTGGGCCATGCATCGTGGCTGGAACACCGCCGACTCGAGGCCTGCCTCCCGCGCAGCAGCGAGCAGCGCCTCCGGCGTGAGCGCACCTGCCATCGCTCGCTGAAACTCGCTGCGCAGCACAACGGGCATGGCGGCCGGCGGATAGTGCAGCGATTCCCCCACGCGGGCGAAGAGCTCACGCGAGAGGGGCGGCGTCAACGCCGCCTTCGGCGTGATCGAGAGCACCGAGTCGAGCTGATCGAGTTCCGATGCGAGGACCAGGGTCCAACCCGTGAGGTCTTGCCGGGCGATCGTGAAGGGCGCCGCACGCGAACTCTGCAGCGAGCGGACGAACAGCACGGCGAATACGCCCACGGCCGCGAGAGCGATCATTGTCTTCAGCAGTATCTTCATCAGCAGCGCTGCTCCCTACCCTTGCGCCTGCCTCCGTCAAGCGGAGCCATGCTGGGCGTCGACATCGTCTCGCCGGACCCCGACCGGTGACTCACCGCGCCCGCTCCAGCGCTTTCATCGAGCGTTCTCGCTATTCGAGTACCTCAGCGTCAATTGTTGCTCAAGAACTACGAGCCGGCGTGAAGCGGCCAAGTGATCGGAAGGCGCTGGAAAAGAACGTCCTCAGGGTCTTCGAGCGAGCCAGTCGGACAATCACACCGTCACCCGACGCCTGGCATCGCTCGGGCGACCTGCTGTCGGACATGGCGAAGCAGGAAGGCCTGGAGACGGCTCGAGACTCGTGGATCGGGATTGATCGGAGCGTCGAGCATGCGACGACAACTTACAGCCAAGCGAGGTCGAACCCGGACCGGCAGGATCGTGGACGATCTGACGGCTGATGCGATTCGTCGTGTGGCGGAGGCCGGGAGCCGCGCAGAGTCCGAGGGGGCAGCAACGGACGGCAGCGACCTGGGCCCCGAGCGCGGGGCCGAGGATGAACGAACGATTGCACTCGCACGGGCTGCGTACAGTTGCGCTCACCAGCCGTACAGGAGTTTGACGTATCCGGTGTGCGCTTCGTAGGGCCGCCACGGGTTCAGCAGGTTCACGAACGCGGGGATGAGCGGGCTGTTGAGGGTGCCGGGAGACAGCGCGAAGTCCTCGACGTCGTAGCCGTCGAACCGGTAGCCCACCGCCAACCCGAGCCGCGAGGTCAGCGTCTGGCGCAGATCCACCCTGGCCACGTGGATCCGGTTGTGGACCGCGGGCAGCTGCTGTGGCGTCGCCAGCGTGCTGTCCGGCGCCAGTGTGTAGAGATAACTCGCTCGCGAGCCGACGTAGTCGTAGCCGGCGCTCACCGCGGTCCGGCCGGTCACGCGCGGCAGGTCTAGTTGCAGTCCGACGGTGTGGACGCGCTCGTTCATATCGGTCCACCAGTCGCGCGTGGGGTCGTTGAACTGGACGCCGGGGTTGGCCTGCCGCGACTGTTGACGCGTGCTGTAGCGCTCGATGCCATACGTCAGCGCGGCACCGAACATGGTTCCGGGCGTCAGGTCGAGACCAATCGTCAGCGCCTGCAGGTCGTTGTCCTGCAGGCCGAATGCGGCGTCGGGCCGGTGCTCCTGCCCCACCGCCAGCGATGCGCTGACACCCAGGTAGTCGACCGGCACCACCTGAAGGATCGCGCTGATCCGGTCGCGCGTCCGATCCGAGATGTCGAACTGGCGCAGCGAGATTTGCTCGCCGATCTCGCTGAGGACCTGCTCGTCCAGACCGTCGCCGGTGCGGACGGAGCGGTCGTATTGCAGCCGGACCGACCCCCACGACAGCCCGGTGCTGTCGATCGAGGCGCGAACCACTCGCTCGGTGGTCTCCTCGAACACGCGAAACGTCCGGTCGTCGGTTTCCTGCCCGTAACCCGCTCGAACGGCCGTGAAGCGCCACGGCGTGTAGGACGCGTCCAGATCGACGAAGTGCCGCGTGTAGGCGAACGGCTCGCTGCCGCCGGTGACCGATGTCGCCGTGTTGCCATCGAGGCGGACGTACTGATCGACCGGAAACCGTGGCGTCCGGTTGTCGTAGTCATAGAGGCGATACTGGCCGCTGAACCAGAGGGCCTGGGTCGGCCGCGAGGTCAGCCGGTAGTTCATGGAGGTGATGCGCGCCTCGGCCTCGGCGCTCGTCCGCCCCAGGGGAATCGGCGCGATCGCGGTGTTGATGGTGTGCGGCAGAAGCAGTGTGTCCTGGAGCCAGGTGCCGACCGAGACGTGCCCGAACGCTCGACTGCGGGCGGGGAGCGCGATCGATCCGGACGCGCTCACCGTGTGTGCGGTGCTGTCGGGCCACAGCACCATGCGTCCCTGCGAGGAGCCGTCGCCGGTCGAGTACGCGTTCGGGTGCGTCTGATCCGTGACGCGAAGCGGGTTGTCCCACATCAGGGTCTCGACGGCATTGCCGAACCACGACCCGTCGTACGCCACGCGCACCATGCCGCGGCGATTCGACCACTCCGCGGCAGTGGTCACGTCGTTGGTCCGTTGGTTGACGGTCACCGGCAGCTCGTTGGCGTTGCTGAAGCCGAACGGGGCGCCCCACGGCTGTTCGCCGCCGCGCTTCGTGCTGGTCAGCGCGACGCGCAGGTCCAGGTTGGGCGTCACGCTGTAGGCCAGGCGGGCCGTGGCGACATCGCGGCGCGACCGCGTGTCGAACGGTGCGACCTGACCCTCGTAGGCGGCGATCGTCGCGGTCCGATTCTCCACGGCCGCTTGCAGCGCGTCGTCCAGGCGGAAGACGTCCGGCCCGACCGCGCGAAACGGTGTTTGCGTCGTGTTGCCGTAGGCGTACGGGATCTGATTCCACTCGAAGGTGGTCTTCAGCCGGCCGAATCGCTCGAAGCTCGCGAAGTACCGCTGATCCCGATACCCCGCGTGATCGGCTTCGGCTGCGAAAAGCCACGTCTCCCTGTCGCGCGCATACCGCAGGCGGTCCACGGTGGGTCCCGGGCGCAGATCGCGATACCGCTGGAACCGGCCCTCGTCGCCGGAGACACCGTTGAGTCGGATGCCGAAGGCGATCTCGCCAGCGGGTTCGACCCGATCGGCCGTCAAGGGCAGAGGCGCCGCCCCAGGCCCGGGGGCCTGCGCCTGCAACGGCGTCGCCTCCGTCAGCACGGCCACGAGAATCAAACACACGACGCGCATCCGGGCCTCCTAGCGCGTGAGCGACTGGCCCGACGGATGATTGGAGCCGTGAATCTGCTGGTGGCAGTTGACGCATGCCCGGCCGATGATGCGGTTGCTCCGGTTCTGCACGGCCAGGTTGTCGTAGATCGTCGACGGATGCCGGGTGCCGATATGGCAGCGCTGGCACAGCATCGGCGCCTTGGCCACCAGCATGCGGTCGTTGGAGGAGCCGTGCGGGTCGTGGCAGCTCACACAGCTCTCGCGTCCGGCGGCGTGCTCGAAGAGGAACGGGCCGCGCTTCTCGGTGTGGCAGGACACACAGCTCTCATTGATCCAGTTGCCGACGCGGAGTTGCTTGACGTTGGTCGAGCCATGAGGATTGTGGCAGCTCGTGCACGTCATTTTTCCTTCCCCGAGTGGCATGTGGGACACCCGTTTGACTCTCATCGCCTGCACCCGGTGGCAACTCCCGCACAACTCGGCTTCCGTCGCCGTCTTGAGCTGGGCGCGCGTAGCTTTCGGCGCGTGCACGCTGTGGCAGGTGCCGCACGACAGGTTGCGCGCGTCGTGCACGCTCCCCTCCCACAACGCGTGAGTGGACGACGTATGGCACGAGAGACAGGCCTCGTTCGCCGCGCGCGGGGCCATACGCGCGAACTTGCGAATCAGGCGGTCGTCGGACGGGTCTTCGACGTGCCGCGAGCCCGGGCCGTGGCACGTCTCGCATCCGTCGGCGGCGGCTGGCGATCGCGGATGCGCGGCGCGGCCGTGCGCCGTCCTGGCCAGGCCACGGCTCATGTCCTCGTGGCAGGCCAGGCAGGTGTCGGCGCCCACCACCGTGGCGGCCGGAACGGGCGCGGGGCCGGGGGCCTGGCGTGCCGGAGCGGTCTGCGGACGGTCCGGGGTCATGGTCACGGCGTCCTGAGCTCCGATCGTGAGCATGAGGGCGGCCGTGAACAACAGAGAGGCCACGACGAGGACAGAGCGCGGGCCGGTCATCGGGTGTCTACTCGGGAAGGCCGTGGCACAGCTCGCAGTCCTGTTTGATCACGCTTCCATCGGCCGCCTTGTGCTCGTCGTCGTGGCAGCGGAAGCAGCCAGGTGTGTCCACGTGTCCCAGGTGACTGGGATACGTGCCCCAGGTCACATTCATCCGCGGAAAGACGTTGCGGGCCCAGACCGCGCGGGTGCCCTCGACGGCACGAGTCACCAGCGCCGCGCCCGCCTCCGGGCGGGTGCGATAGAACCCCTGCAGACGCTGGGCGATCGCCTCGAGCGCCTCCTCGCGTGTGGGATAGCTGGCGCCCACGGCGGCGACGGCTTCGCGCCTGACGAAAGCCAGCTGCCGCGGAATCGCGCCCGCGCCAATCGCGGCGTCCACGGCGCGCTCGGCGGAAAAGGCAAAGGTGTGCGCCGGGCGATTGTGGCAATCGGTGCAGTCCATCTTCCGAACTGGACGGGATCCAGCCGCGGCGGACGACGCCCCGGCCGCAACGAACTGGCGGACGTTCTGCCCGTCTCGCACCGTCACGACAGGAATCGAAGCCTTGGTGTCGTCGGTCGCCTCGTATTCGATATCGAGGCTGGAGTGGCGATGGATGCCGGTCCAGCGATTGCCCACCCGCAGCCGGAGCGTGGTGGTGGACTCGGTGTTGGCTTCGTCGCTCGCGTAGTCGCGCAGCACACGCAGCTCGTCGCCGTAGACGGCGGCCGGCGCATGGCACTGCGCGCAGGTCACCGCCGCGGGCTGGATCAGATCCACCGGTGGCGGCACGGGCTTCGGCACCCGGTTGGTCATGACCTGGAACAGTTGGCGTGTGCCGGCCAGCTTGGCTTCGAGAAACGCCCCGCCGCCGGGACCGATGTGGCACTGCGTGCACGCCACGACGGCGTGCGGCCACGCGGCGTGCGCCACCGCCTGCGGCTCCATCGTCGCGTGGCACACCTGGCCGCAGAAGGCCGCCGACTCCATGTAGTGCACGCCTCCGTAGGCGCCGATGGAGACGATCACCAAATTGACCACGGTCAACGCAAGGAGGCCCGCCAGAATGCCCCGCTGGCGCGGGCTGCGCAGGTCGAGGACCGGCCATTCCGAGTCCGCGAGGGCGAGCCGACGGCGGCGAGCCGCGATCCACGCTCCGATCGGGATGAGGACAAGGCCGGCGACAAAGAGGGTCGGCACGGCAACGAACAGCAACAGCCCCAGATAGGGATTGGTGAGATAGCCGGCGAGTTCCAGCAGCAGCAGCGACAGGAACACGGTGGCCATCGCAGTGGCGATGGCCATGCCGACGAGCGAGAGCGGATTTCGCGTGGCGTCAGGCAGGCGGAGCGAGGTGAGCACGACGATGGGGTTCGCTACTTAAGCGTCTGCAGATACGCCACCAGCGCATCGACGTCGTCCTTGGTGAGGTGCCCGTACGACTTCATGAGCGGCTTGCGGGTGGCTTTCGTCTTGGCCGTCATCTCGGCGGCGGCCACCAGCCACTGCCGAATGTCGACGGCGGAGAGCTTGGCGCCCACGCCGTCGAGCGACCCCCGCTTGTTGCCAGCCCCGGCGATGGCGTGGCAGACGCCGCATTTCTCGGCGGCGTAGACCTGGCGACCGCGCTCCACGGCTTGACCTGCCTGGGCAAACGGGACCGCACCGGGCAGCAACAGCGCGACGACGGCGAGATGGACGGTTCGGAACATTGATCACGCTCCACAGGAGTGTTGGGAGCACCCACTACACCATCCAAGCGATCTCGCTTCAATGCGGAATATTCCGCGTCTTCCTGGACAGGCGCTGACGATCGTCACGACGGTGGGGGTCTAGCGCAGACTATCCGCGAACTAATTCTCGCGGCCCTCGTGACGGCCAACGGTCAGCTGGTCGAGTCCTGCGAGTCGTGCCACAAGGTCTTCAAACCAGAGCTGCCCACCGAGGGTATCGTCCACACCCACCAGCACTGAGACCGCGCGGTCCCGTTACCCCGTTACACCCTTCGGTTCGGCGAAAAGGGTCGGTTCGTCGAGAGGCCGTACTTCTCGACGCGATAACGCACCTGATCGCGGTTGATGCCCAGCAGGCGCCCGGCGTGCGTCCGATTGCCACCGCAGCGCTCGAGGGCCTGCGCAAGCAGCTGCCGTTCGAGCGCTTCCAGGTTGACGCCCTCGGGCGGCAACCGAAAAGCGTCGGTGGCGGGGACGCGCCCCACCCCGACGAAGTCGGAGACCTCCAACCACTCCCCTTCGCCGACCAGCGCCGCACGTTCAACCGCGTTTCTCAATTCGCGGACGTTCCCGGGCCAGTGATGGCATTCGAACAAGGCAAGCGCTTCTGGCACCACGCCACGCACGCGCTTCTGGAGTTCGCGCGCGTAGAGGCTGGCGTAGTGGTCGCTCAGAAGCACAACGTCGCCAGCCCGGTGGCGAAGGGGCGGCACGTGCACGGGCATGACCTGGAGATGGCGGAACAGTTCCTCGCGAAACTGCCCGGCCCTCACGTCCGCTTCGAGATCGCGGCGGCTGGCGGCCACGATGCGGACGTCCACGTAGACGGCCGCGCGGCCACCCACACGCGTGACCGCCCTTTCGTCCAGGAGGCGTAGCAGCGTCCGTTGAGGCCCGGCGGGCAGGTCGCCGACGTCCGCGAGGAACACGGTTCCGCCGTGCGCGTGAATCAACTCGCGCTCCAGTTGCTTTTCCGAGAGCCCGGCACTGGCCAGGGCGACGAACGGCAGGGCCGCGCGCGCGCTGTTGTAGTGCAGCACCTTCGCCGCCAGACGCTTGCCCGTACCCGTTTCGCCCGTGAGCAGCACGCCGGATGCCGCGCCAGCCACGATCCGCGCCAGCTCGGCTTTCATGACTCGCATCGCCGGTGAGCGTCCGACGATCGCTGCGAAGCTGAATTCCCGGCCCTGGCCGCTGCACAGCACTCGCACTTCACGCCGCAGGCGGGCCGTCTCCAGTGCCTGTTCGACGGCCAGGGCGACATCGTCGAGGTTGAACGGCTTGTTCACGCAGTGATAGACGCCGTACTTCTTTCCCTCGAGAGCACTCGCCACGCTTGGGAACGTGGCCATCAGGATGACCGGCGTATCGGCGTGACGTTCCTTGATTCGACGCAGCACCGCCAACCGGACCGCGTCTGGCAGGCCGTAATCCAGCAGAACGAGATCAACGCCCGCCGCAAGGTGCTTGACCGCCGACGCTGGGGTCCCCGCTTCCAGCACCTCGTACCTGTCCAGCGCGAACCGCTGGCGCAGCGACCAGCGCACCAGCGGTTCGCCATCAAGGACGAGGAGCGTGGCACGTATCGGGGTCATCGGTCTCCACGTCCCGAAGAGCAACTTCCGCACTGCTGCCACGACTCGTCGCCGCGGGCCAGCGTGTCCGCGTCGCAGGCGTCAGCGGCCGTCTTCACAACCGGCGGACGGGCAGCCGTCCGAAGATCAGGCTGACGGCGCGATCGATCGTCTGGTTCATCCAGTTCTGGTTGTCCAGGACGCCATCCAGGCTTCGCTCGGCCCACCCGCGCCAAATCAGGGCGTTGGTGCGCGCGTCCACGAAGTCGAGGAGCAGCGTGCCCTCGTCGAAGACGTAGGCGCGGCATTCTCCCTGCTCACAGTTCGTGCGATCGATCTCGCTCGAGTCGATGCGCTGCGCCACGCGCGCATGAATGTGGATCACCATATCGGGCTTCCCGGCGGTGGCCTTCTGGTAACCGCGAAAGGCAAGCTGACCGTCGGCCGACTTCTGCACGCGCTCCCTGAAGAAGCTGTTGTTGTCCAGGCGTGGATCGCCTGTCTGCCCCAGCTCGCCCGCGCCCCACGCATAGGTGCGATACGCCCGCAGGTCGGCCTTCGGCGCAACGTAGGCGCTGACCCGCACGGGCGCACAGGCGGGCAGGAACAGGCCGACGGCAAGCGACATGGCCAGGCAGTAGCTTCGTGTGGTCCGCAACGGTTTCCTTTCAGCGTGCCGGCGGAAGGCTGACGAACATCCGCGCCACGCCGTTCTCGATCAGGCGCACCAGGCGATCGCGGTCTTCGAGCACGCCCTCGACGCTGTTCTGCGCCCAGCCGCGCCAGATCAGGCGATCGGTCCGCCGGTCGATGACGTCCACGATGAGCGTACCCGCTTCGTACTCCTCGACCCCGGCGCGGCAACTGTCATCGAGGCAATACCCGCGGCGGGCGTCGCTCGCCTTGACGTTCAGGCGGCGGTCGATGTTCGCGTGGAAGTGGATCAGCAGGTCCGGCCGGTTGGTCCCGGTCCGCTCGTAGCCCTTGGCGACCATCTGCTTCTCGATCGCGCCGTAGACGTAGTCGAGGAAGATTGGGTTCTTGTCCAGGCGGGGGTCGCCTACCGGGAACGGGTCGGGGGTGCCCCACTCGAACGTGCTGTATTTGGTGAAATCGAGACCGGACCGCACGTGCGAGCTGACCCCGGTCGTGGCGCACCCGGCCAGCGCCAGAGCCGTACCAGCGATCGTCACTACCCCAAGCAGATGTCGTGGCATCAGGTCCTCAGCCTCCATGGCTGCGAACTTGATGCCAGCGTGATTTCAGGCTTCTCTCAGGTTTGTGCCGGACAGTCGCGGAGAATTTGCATGGCCGCGGGGAAAACTTCGCGCTCCGGCCCTGCCTGCACCCGATGCCAGCCGATGGACCCGAGGTCTCTGCCCAGTTGACCGCTCACGACCGCCGCATCAGCGTCCGAAGGGTCGTTGCGCCGGGCCGCGACGCGCGCCGACAGCAGCTCGGGCGGCGCATCCAGCCAGAGACCGACGAATGGCACACGGCAGGCCGCGGCCACCTGCTCGACGGCCTGGCGCTGGGCACCGTCCAGGAACGTGGCATCCAGGATTGCCGAGTGACCCCGCGACACGACCCGTGCGGCGCAATCGGCCAGCGTGTCGTAGACCCGATGCGACGCTTCGGCGGTATAGGCGGCAGCATCGAGACGAACCAGCGGGTCCACGCCAAAGAGCCGCTTCCGGATCTCGTCGCTGCGGACAAGCACGGCGCCCGGCACCGCGCCGACCGAGGGCGCCAGCGCCTGCGCAAGCGTGGACTTGCCGGATCCCGATAGGCCGCCGATGGCGACGAGGCGCGGGGGGCTGGGTCGAAGCACCTCGCCGGCCAGGGCCAGATACTCTTGCGCCGTCACGAGGAGGGCCGCCCGGGTCCGAGCGGTGGCCGCCAACGGCGCCTGCGTCACGCTGGTCTTCGCGCGAATGGCGGCCCGGCACGACAGGAAGAGGGGCATCAGCGGCAGACCATCCAGGTCGTCCGTTTCTGCAAGGTAGGTATTCCAGGCCACGCCGGCGTGGCGCGGCAGCTGCCGGTGCCAGAGATCCATCAGCAGGAAGGCCACGTCGTAGGCCACGTCCACGCAGGAGATGTCGTCGTTGAACTCGATGGCGTCGAAAAGCGTCGGAGCGCCCTCCAGCAGCACGATGTTGCGCAGGTGCAAGTCGCCGTGACATTGCCGTACGAATCCGGCCGCACGGCGGGCCTCCAGCAGGGCCCCATGCCGCTCGATGGCCTCGAGCGACGCCTGCTCCACCGCGCGACAGACGTGCACGTCCAGCGCGCCACCGGATTCGGCGAACGCGATGGCGTTGCCCTCGACCACGCGTCGCATCGACTCGCGCCCGCCGTAGTCCGGCCGCGTGTCCGCGCCGGCGTGCAAGCGGGCGATCGTCTTCGCCAGCGGTACCATGTCGTCCAGCGGCAGCGCGCCCCGCTCGGCCAGCCGGTCGAGCAGCGCGTCCTGATCGAACCGCCGCATCTCGAGCACCCACTCGACCGGCGCGCCGCTGCCCCCGAGCGCCAGGGAACCGTCGGGCTCCCGCGTCACCGGCACCACGCCCCGGTAGATCGCCGGGGCGGTACGGCGGTTGAGGCGCAGCTCTTCGTCGCACATCGCCTTGCGAATGTCGGCGGTGGAGAAATTGAGGTAGTCGTAGAGCACCGCGCGCTTGAGCTTGAGCGCACGCTCTCCGGCCAGGAAAACGACCGAGGCATGTGTATCGACGCGCTCCACGGCTTGACCACCGTGGGCAGACGGCGATTCGAGAAACGCGACGACCTCCGACTGATCTTGGGTGACCACGGATGCGTCCTGACAAGAAGCGTTGCAAAACCCACGCCGCTGCCGCTCCCCGCGTCAGGGCTTCGGCAAGCCGAACTTCTCGATCCGGTAGCGCACCTGGTCGCGGTTGATACCGAGCAGCTGCGCGGCCTGGGTCTGATTCCCCTTGGAGCGTTCGAGGGCCTGCACGAGGAGCTGACGCTCCACGTCCTCGATGTTCACGCCCTCGGGGGGCAGCCTGAAGTGCACCGGCGACACCGTGCGGGTCAGGGTCGTCAGGTCGGACGCGTCAAGGCGATCGCCGTCTGCCAGCAGCGTCGCGCGTTCGATGGCGTTGCGCAGCTCACGCACGTTTCCGGGCCATCCATACTGTTCGAGTAGCTGGGTCGCCGCTGGCGTGAGGCCGCGCACCTTCTTGCGGAATTCCGTGTTGAACCGATCGATGAAGAAGGCGGCCAGCAGCGGCACGTCGCCGAGGCGAGCGCGCAGGGGCGGCAAGGCGATCGGCATCACCTGCAGGCGGTAAAAGAGGTCCTCCCGGAACCGTCCCGCTTTCACTTCCTCCTCGAGGTCGCGGTTGGTGGCGGCAATTACGCGCACGTCCACGCGCACGTCGTTCAAGCCGCCGACCCGCTTGAAAGCCTTCTCCTCCAAGAACCGCAAGAGCTTCGACTGCAGAGCCAGCGTCATCTCGCCGATTTCGTCCAGGAACAGCGTGCCGCCGTCGGCCGTCTCGAACAGTCCCCGTTTCTGCGACCGCGCATCGGTGAACGCACCCCGCTCGTGGCCGAAGAGTTCGCTCTCGAGAAGCTGTTCCGGTAGCGCCGAGCACGTGATGTTGACGAACTGCCGGCCCACGCGCCCGCTGTTGTAGTGAATGGCCTTGGCGGCCAGGTCCTTGCCCGTGCCGGTTTCACCGGTCAGCAGCACCGTGGACGCCGGGCTGGCCGCCACCCGCGCCATCACGGCCTTGGTGGCCTTCATCGCCGCCGACTCGCCGATGATCGACTGGAAGCCGAACTCCTTGCCCTGGCTCGAGCGCAGCGCGCGCACCTCGCGGCGCAACTGGCTGGCCTCGAGCGCCTTCTCGACCAGTAGCATCACCTCGTCGAGGTTGAACGGCTTGTTTACATAGTGGTAGGCGCCCAGCCTCATGGCCTCGACCGCGTTCTCGACCGTCGAATACGCGGTCATCATAATCACCAGCGTCTCGGGCGACTTCTCTTTGACCTGGCGCAACACGTCCAGACCGTCGCCGTCTGGCAGCTTGAAGTCCAGCAGCACCAGGTCCACGTCGGCGACCGCCTGCCGCAGGGCGTCGGCCACCGAGTCGGCTTCGGTGACGTCGTACCCGTCGGCGTGCAGGCGCTCCTTGAGCGACCAGCGCACCAGTTGCTCGTCGTCCACGATCAGAATGTTGGCGTGGGGCATTGCGGTGAGACGGCTAGTATAGGGCCCTCGCGAAGCGGAGCCACTCCTTTCATCCTCGACGGTCCGAGGCGCAGCCTCGCTAGAAACTTGACCATTCCGAATCCTGACCAATTGAGTCAAGTTTCTACGCCCCGCGGGACGCGGGGCAAACAGACACTGCCCTAGCGAGGCGGAGCCTTCATGCTCGTCGGTCTGAGGCGCAGCCTCGCTAGAGTTCGCTGGACGGTTGCGCGGGTGCGAACTCTTGCCCGCTGCGCGGGATTTTTCCTCGCCACGGCGCCGTCATGGGCCAGCCCGCGCCCCGAACAACCAGAGTTTCCAGACGAGGAACCGTGAACGTCTGGCGGAACGCTCCTTGCCGTTCATCCTCGGAGAGGAGAATGTCAATGACAACGAAAAGACTGCTGCACGTCCTCCCGATCCTGTTGGTGGCCGTCGGACTGGTGTCCGTACGAGTGGCGACCCAGGGCACCGTGCTGTCGAGCGCCGAGTTGAAGCGGCTCGGGGCATCCGCTTCCACCACCGCCGATCACGCGCGGCTGGCCGCGCACTATCGCACGCACGCGGCCGAGCACGAGACGGATGCCGCGATACACGAGGGGATCGCCGAAGAGGCGCGCAAGCGCGCTGCGACCAATGACGATGCCTGGGACCTGGCACGCGACGCCATGCACTACGCCGGGCACTCTCGCGAGGCCGCCGAGGCGCTCCGGGAGTTGGCGACGTTGCACGACGAAATGGCCAAGCGCCGCGGCGGGGCGAAGTGAACGCCCCTTCTGAGGAGTCTCCGACATGGTGAAACTGCCTTGGCTGGCGTTGGCGGCAATCGTCGCAGGCTGCAACGCGCCGGCGCCGGCGCCAGCAGAGCCCGCAAGCCCGACGCCACGACCCTACTCAACCCTGGCGCAACTGATGCGCGGGATTCCCTTCCCGAGTTCGAATATCGTGTTCGATACACAGACCACGGACCCGGGCGTCAAGCGCGAGCCCGCGGAAGCGCGGCGCGGCGGCGCGACCGCGGACTTCGGCAGTGTCTACGGCGGCTGGCAAGCGGTTGAAAATAGCGCCCTGGCCATATCGGAAACGGCCACGCTTGTCATGGTGCCCGGTCGTTCGTGCGAGAACGGACGTCCGGCGCCGATCGACCAAGAAGACTACCGGCGGTTCGCGCGCCAGCTGGCCGACGCCGGACTGGCCGCCTACGAGGCCGCGCAGTCCAAGAACCTGGACGCGATGATCGAGGTCAGCGGAACGGTGTCCGACGCGTGCGCCGCGTGTCACGAGGTGTACCGCGACAAGGAGGACCCGAAGGACCGCTGCGTCCGATGAATGGGCCTGGGGGCCTGGCATCGCGGCCGCCACCCTACGGCCGGCGTGATCTTGCCGGGTGGGCTCGTCCGCCCGAGCCCACAGGCATTTGGATTACTCTGTCCGAGCCGTGGATTCGACACTCGCCGACCCCACCTCGCTCGCCGACTTCAAGGCCGCGCTCGATCACGCCGCGATTGTCGCCACGACGGACGTCACGGGCCGCATCACCTACACGAACGACAAGTTTTGCGAAATCTCGGGCTACTCGCGCGAGGAATTGATTGGGCAGGACCACAGGATCATCAATTCCGGGCATCATCCCAAGGAATTCATCCGTGACCTGTGGGTCACGATCGCGAACGGCCGCGTGTGGCACGGCGAGATCTGCAACCGCGCCAAGGACGGACACTTCTACTGGGTGGACACCACCATCGTGCCGTTCCTGAAGGAGGACGGCAAACCCTATCAATACATCGCGATTCGCGCTGACATTACGGCGCGCAAGGCCGCTGAGGCACGGCTCGCCGATCAGGCGGCCCTCGCTCGGGTGGGACAAATGGCTGCGATGGTCGCGCACGAGGTTCGTAACCCGCTAGCGGGCGTCAAGGGCGCCATGCAGATCCTGATCTCCCGCCGGTCGGCGGACGACCCCGAGTGGCAAGTGATGCAGGACATCACGGCGAGGATCGACGCCCTCAGCGAGCTCATCAACGACCTGATGCTGTTCGCGCGGCCCCGCCCGCTGCAGCTGGCCCCGGTGCGGCTGCGCGCGCTCGTGGACGACGCGACAGCCTTGCTCCGGCGAGATCATGTTCTGCAAACAGCGGAGATCGAGGTACTGGGCGACGACTCGACGCTGCTGGCTGATGGCGAGCTCGTGAGAGCCACGATTCTCAATCTCCTCCTGAACGCGGCGCAGGCGATGTCGGGGCGTGGGCGGATCACGATTGCACTCGTGCGGGTCGGCAACGACGTTGGCGTCGAGGTGCGTGACACCGGTCCGGGCATCCCGGTGGAGAACCGGGACCGCGTGTTTGAGCCGTTCTTCACCACGAAGTCGCGCGGCGGCGGCTTGGGCCTGGCCATCGCCAAACGAACCGCCGAACGTCACGGTGGCTCGCTGACGCTGCGCTGTCCGGCCGAGGGCGGCACGGTGGCGTCGCTGAGGCTCCCGGTCCGACCACACACTTAGGGCTCTGGTCCACTCGTGCCGTGGTTCCAAGAAAGGCCGCGCGGAACACGTGGGCGGCCAACGGCCCTTCAAGGCCGTCAGGCGGCGCGGTGTCGCAACTGCGCCAGCACGGGAGCCCACTCGACCGGGTGGGCGGCCACGTGCAGGACGGGCTCCACGGGCAACCACCAAGCCTGGCTGCCGTCCTCGGCCCCGGCCAGGGCCTGTCCCACCACGGCAGCGGCAGCGCCGTGCCGTCCGGACACGGCCAGTCCAATACCTTCGGCCAGGGCCCGGTCCACGGCGGCACGCGGTGACGCCTCGGCCTGCGCCGCACGCGGGGCGGGCTCCGCCGGAGGCGCCCCTGCCAACCCCGCGAGCACAAGGGCCGCGGGGTGCCGCGCCACCCGCTCCAACGCGTGGCGGAAGGCCACGGAAGCGTCGGCGGTGCGCCCGTGGCGCAGGTGCACGGCGCCGATGGCGTACCACGTGTTGGCGCAGCTCTCGCGGGTGTAGAGGTGCACCTGGGTCTCGAGCGCCAGCTCGCGCGCGAAGCGGTCCAGGGCCTCGCCTTCGGCACCGCGCGACAGCTGGACGAGCCCCAGCAGCCACTCCAGGGCCACGCCCGGAAACTTCACGCCCGCGCCGGTGCGGGTGGCGCGCATCGACTCGATGCCCATACCAAGCTCGCGCTCGGCGTCGTCGAACGCCTGCCGCGCCACGTAGACCGTGGCGGCCAACCAATGGGCCAGGGGCAGGCCGGGCAAGAGCGACAGCGTGCGGCGCGCCGCTCGCAGCCGCGCCTCGCCCCAGCTGACGAGCGCCAGCCGGAAGTGATGCCGCCAGTTGTCCGGCTCGAGCGACACGGCGCGGGCTGCCGCCGACCGCGCCTCTTCGGAGTGACCGGTGCGGTCCAGCACGAACGCGTGCGTCGCCCAGGCCTCGGCCATCCGTGGATCGAGCTGACAAGCCTCGCGGGCATGCGCCGCCGCCAGCGCCAACGCCGCGACGTCCGGCGCGGCATCGGCGCGCGTGGCCTCGAACTGCATCAGGCAGGCGTTGGCCAACCCCACGTGCCCCAGCGGGTCGTCCGACGCACTCTGCAGCACCCTTTCGAAGGCCGCGCGCGCGGCGGCCACGCGGCTGGCATCCAGCGCCTCGAGCGCGGCTCGTCCTTCCACCCACGCGCGATGCGGGGCCATCAGCGCCTCGAGCCCTTCGTCGGTGGCCCGAGCCGACTGTGTCTGCACGTCGGCGGCGAAGCGATATCCCTGGCGTGGGACCGTCTCGATGTACGCCCGGCCGCTGTCGGTGGTCCCCAGCACCCGGCGCAGCGCCGACACCGCCTGCTCCAGGCTGTTGTCCGTCACCGCCACGTCGCGCCACGCCGCCTCGACGAGCGCGTCCTTGGTGATCACCGTGCCGGCGCGGGCCGCCAACGCCACCAGCACGTCGAAGTGCCGCGCCGAAACGGCCAGCGCAGCTCCGTCCCGCGTCAACTGCCGGGCACCGACGTCGAGCCGGAACGGTCCGAATGTGTGGATGGAGGCCATTCGGCGTTGGCGAGTGATCCTGCGGGCCGTCAGCGCAGCAGGGCGTCGCGCGCGGCGATCACGCGCTCCTGCGCCTCTTGCACCGTGCGCGCCATCGCCGTCAGGTGACCCATCTTGCGCCCCGGCTTGGGCGCCAGCTTTCCGTAGAGGTGCAGCTTGACGTCGGGATGTCGACAGGCTGCCGCCCAGTCGGGATCGCCCGCCGACCACAGGTCGCCCAGTAGATTCGCCATCGCCGCGGGACGCACGAGCTCGGGAGAGCCCAGCGGCAACCCCGAGACCGCGCGCACCTGCTGTTCGAACTGGCTGGTCACGGCCGCGTCGATCGTGAGGTGACCGGAATTGTGCGGGCGCGGCGCCAGCTCGTTCACCATCAGCTCGCCGTCGGTGCTGAGGAAGAACTCGATGCACAGGACGCCCACATAGTCGAGCGCCTTCAAGATGGCGCGGCCGATTTCGGTGGCCTGGGCGGCAATCGCGGGTGGCACAAGCGCCGGCGCGGTCGTCAGATCCAGGATGTGGTTGGCGTGCCGGTTCTCGAAGAGCGGGTAGAGCACGACGTCGCCGGCCACGCTGCGCGCGGCGATCACGGACAACTCGGCCTGAAGGCTGATCCGCTTTTCCACCACGAGCTGCCCGCCTCCAAGCGCGGTCCACAGGCGATGGGCATCGGTGGTGGCGATGGCGGTTTGTTGCCCCTTGCCGTCGTATCCGAACGCCGCGGTCTTGACGACGGCCGGCGTGCCGACGCGGGCGAGTGCGTCCGCCAGCTCGACCTCGGTGGATGCCACGACATAGGGCACGGTGGGAATGCCGTGCGTCGACAGGAACTGCTTCTCCCGCGCCCGGTGCTGCGCGACGTGCAGCGCCATCGGCGACGGCCGTACTGGGACCTGCGATTCGAGCGCCTCGGTGGCGGCACTCGGCACGTTCTCGAACTCGAAAGTGACCACGGCCACCTGCCGCGCGAACGCGCGGAGCGCCTCGGCGTCGTCGTAGGACGCGGTGACCTCGACGTCGGCCACCTGCCCGGTGGGCGTGTCGGATTCGGGCGAGAAGGTGTGGACCCGGTACCCCATCTGCCGGGCCGCGATCGTGAACATGCGCCCGAGCTGGCCGCTGCCCAGCACGCCCAGGACGGCGCCCGGCGGGATCACGGAAGCTGTTCCTGGCGCACCTTCTGCGTCTGCTCGTCGCGAAACGCGCGCAGCTTCACCCGCAAGTCGGGCCGCGAGTTGGACAGAATCGACACGGCCAGCAGGCCCGCGTTGGTGGCCCCGGGCTTGCCGATCGCGAGCGTCGCCACGGGCACGCCCCCGGGCATCTGGACGATCGAGAGCAGGGAGTCGAGGCCCTGCAGGGCGGCGCTTTGCACGGGCACGCCCAGGACCGGCAGCACGGTGTGCGCGGCGACCATCCCGGGTAGATGCGCCGCACCCCCGGCCCCGGCGATGATCACTTCGACCCCGCGCCCTTCCGCCCCACTGGCGAACTCGGCCATCCACGCCGGTGTGCGGTGAGCGGACACGACGTGGCGCTCGTGGGCCACGCCGAAGCGCTCCAGCACGTCCACCGCGTTCTTCATCGTCTCCCAGTCGGAGGTGGAACCCATGATGACGGCGACCAGGGACTGACTCACCGGGACATTATCGCAGGAGTCGTAGGTCGGAGGTCGGAGGTCGCCGGTCGCCGGTCGCCGGTTTCCAGATCGAGGGAGAATAGTCGAGTCCTTGCTTTGAGGAGTCCAGCCATGCGTCTTCGACTCGTCATGCTGCTCGCGTTTGTCGCCGCGCAGGCAGGCACCCACATCAGCGCCCAATCCGGTCCAGCCGCGCCCACGCTCACACGCGCCGACACGCCGCGCGGCACGATCGAGGTTCCGTTTCGCCAGTTCCGCCTGGCCAATGGGCTGAACGTGATCCTGCACCGCGACGCGAGCGTGCCGATCGTCACGGTGAACGTCTGGTATCACGTGGGGTCGGCCAACGAACGCCCCGGTCGCACGGGGTTCGCGCACCTCTTCGAGCACTTGATGTTCGAGGGGTCCAAGAACGTGAAGGAGGGCGAGTTCGACCGGCTGCTCGAGTCGTCGGGGGGCAACAACAACGGCTCCACGACCAACGACCGCACCAACTACGTCATCGACGTGCCGTCCAACGCCCTGGAGCTGGCGCTCTACCTCGAGTCCGATCGCATGGGCTACCTGCTGGACGCGATGTCCCCGGAACGCGTGGACGGCCAGCGCGACGTGGTGAAGAACGAGCGCCGCCAGAGTTACGAGAACCGGCCTTACGGGATGGCCTCCCTGGAGCTGGACAAGATGCTGTGGCCGGCCAATCACCCGTACAGCTGGCCGACGATCGGCCACATGGAGGATCTGACGGCCGCGAGCCACGACGACGTGGTGCAGTTTTTCAAGACCTACTACGCGCCCAACAACGCCAGCCTGGTCGTGGCCGGCGACATCGACTTCGACCGCGCCAAGGCGCTGGTGGAGAAATGGTTCGCCGAGATCCCCAAGGGCCCAGAGGTGGTGCCCGTGGCGCCGCCCGCCGCCCGGCTGACAAGCGTCACGCGCCAGACCATGACCGACCGCGTGCGGCTGACGCGCCTGCACCTGGCGTGGCTGACGCCGCGGCTCTTTGCGCCGGGTGATGCCTCGCTGGACGTGCTGGCGTCCGTGCTGGCCGGCGGCAAGAACTCCCGGCTCTACAAGCGGCTGGTCTACGACACGCAGATGGCCCAGGACGTGTCGGCTTATCAGGCGTCGGCGGCGCTTGGCAGCTCCTTCCAGATCGTCGCCACCGCGCGACCCGGGCGGTCCGCGGCCGAGATGCAGAAGGCGATCGACGAAGAGATCGAACGACTCAAGCGCGAGCCACCCGACGCCAGGGAGATCCAGCGCGCGCTGAACCAGACCGAGGCCTCGTTCTATCGCCGCATGGAGCGGGTGGGCGGCTTCTACGGGAAGGCCGACCAGTTGAACAGCTACTTCGCAAGCGGTGGCGGGCCCGACTTCTTCGCGGAGGACCTGGCGCGCTACACCACGCTGACGGCGGGAGACATTCAAGCCGCCGCCTTCGAGTGGCTGCCCGCCGACCGGCGTGTGGAACTCGTGGTCGAGCCGGAGACGAAGAAGTGAGCGCGCGACGAGTCGTCGTTGTCGTCCTCGCCTTGTCGGCGACGCTGGCCGCACAGGAGCGCCCGGATCGCTCGAGGCCGCCGGCGCTGGGCCCGGCCGCGCGTCTGACGCTGCCCGACATTCAGAAGCGCACGTTGTCCAACGGCTTGCCCGTGTGGGTCGTGGAGTCCCACGAAGTGCCGCTCGTGCAGGTCAGCCTGGTCGTCCATGCAGGGAGCGCCGACGACCCGGCCGGCGAGTTCGGCCTCGCCAGCCTGACGGCGGCCATGCTGGACGAGGGCGCGGGCACGCGCAGCGCGCTCGAGGTTGCCGATGCCGCGGAGTTTCTCGGCGCCAACCTGAGCACCACAAGCTCGTTCGACGCGTCGGCCGTCCGCCTCAACGTGCCCGCGCGTCAGCTCGAGCAGGCCTTGCCCATCATGGCCGACGTGGCGCTGCGGCCCACGTTTCCGGAGGCCGAGTTGGAGCGCCTGCGCCAGGAGCGGCTGACCGCCCTTCTGCAGGCGCGCGACGACGGGGCCGCCGTCGTCGGCCCGGCGTTCGCGCGCGTGGTTTTCGGCGCCACGCACCGCTACGGCACCGGCGCCATGGGCACGACGGCGACGTTGAAGTCGTTCACGCCCGCCCAGCTCCGGGCGTTTCACGCGGCCATGTATCGGCCGGGCAATGCCACGCTGATCGTCGCTGGCGACGTCACAGCCGCCGGCGCGATGCCGCTCCTCGAGCGCGCGTTTGGCGGATGGACTGCGGCGACACCTGCCAGGAAGACGCCTGTGCCGGCGGCGCCGCAGCTGACGGCCAGGCACGTGTCCATCGTGGACATTCCCGGGTCCGAGCAGTCGCAGATTCGGATCGGCTGGGTGGGCGTACCGCGGTCGACACCCGACTACTTCGCGCTGCAGGTGCTCAACACGGTGCTCGGCGGGTCCTTCACGTCGCGCCTGAACCAGAACCTGCGCGAGGAGCACGGCTACTCCTACGGCGCCAGCTCGCGGTTCGACATGCGCCTGTCGGCGGGACCGTTTACGGCCGGCGCGGGCGTGCAAACCGACAAGACGGCCGAGTCGCTGCAGGAATTCTTCAAGGAACTGGCCGCGATCGGAACGCCGATTGGCGACGACGAGCTGGCCAAGGCAAAGAACTACCTGGCGCTCGGCTTCCCCGGGGACTTCGAGACGATCGGCGATCTGGCCGGCCGGCTCGAAGAGCTGGCGGTCTATAGGCTGCCCGACCAGTACTACGCGGAGTACATCGCGAACATCCGGGCCATCACGGCCGCCGCCGTGCAAAAGGCGGCGGCCACCTACATTCAGCCCGGCAAGTTCGCAGTGGTCGTCGTGGGCGACCGGCAGAAGATCGAGCCGGGCATCCGCGCGTTGAACCTGGGCCCGGTCCGCGTGCTCTCCGTTGACGAGGTGGTGCCATGAGCGTCGGCCTGACCCTGTTGGAGCTCCTCGACTACAGCGACCACGAGCGCGGCCGGTGGCGTTCGTGGGTCGCGGAAGACCCGAAGCGCCTGGACCTTGCGTTCCAGCCCGGCGGGCGCTTCCCGACGGTGTGGAGCGTCATCGAGCACGTGTTCCTGGTGGAGCGCCGCCACCTGGCGCGCCTGGAAGGATCGACGCCGCCCGATTCCACCGCCGTCGCCGCGGGCGACTGGGCGGGACTCTTCGAGTACGCGGACCTGGTGCGCGCCGATTTCCGCCAGTACGTCGAGGGGCTCGACGACGCGGAAGCGCTCGAAACCTTCACGTTCTCGATCCCGAGCGGCACCCACACCACGAGCCGGCGCAAACTGGCGGCGCACATGCTGCTCCACGAGCTGCGCCACTGGGCGCAGGTGGCCCACGCCGCCCGCACGGCCGGCGTGGCGCCCCCCGGCGAGCACGACCTCTTCTTCTTCCCGGGGATGGCCTGATGGACACCTACTACCACCCGAAGGACCTGGGTCACTTTGCCGACATGGGCAAGGAAGCCCCGGAGCTGTGGCAGAAGTTCCTGGACTGGTACACGGCGGTGTTCAAGGAAGGCGCGCTCACCGAACGCGAGAAGGCGCTCATCGCCCTGGCGGTCTCTCATGCCGTGCAGTGCCCCTACTGCATCGACGCCTACTCCACGAGCTGCCTCGAAAAGGGATCCACGCCCGAGCAGATGACCGAGGCCGTGCACGTCGCCTCCGCGATTCGCGGGGGCGCCTCCCTGGTCCACGGCGTCCAGATGCGCAACCACATCGCGAAGGTGTCGATGTAGCAGGTGCGATGGCGCTCCTGACGCTCGCCAATTCGAAGAGCCCGCTGGCCGACACGGCCACGCAGCGCACCACGCTCGACGCCCTTCCGCTGGCGCTGTCCTTCGCTCAGGCGACGGCCCACGCGGGACGTGCTCCCCTCCGCGCCCGCGCCGTGGAGATCCTGCAGGTGAATGTCGGCAAGCGCTGCAACCAGGCCTGCCATCACTGTCACGTGGACGCCGGTCCTGACCGGACCGAGGTGATGCCGGACGCGGTGGTCGACGCGTGCCTCCGCTTCCTGGAGCGTTCGGGCGTGTCCACGCTGGACATCACGGGCGGCGCCCCCGAGCTGCACCCGCGGTTTCGCGAGATCGTGACCCGGGCGCGCGCGGCCGGACGGCACGTGATCGATCGCTGCAATCTGACCATCACGCAGTTGCCAAACTATGGGTACCTGCCGGCGTTCCTGGCCCAGCATCAAGTGGAGGTGGTGGCGTCGCTGCCTTCGTTTGCGGCCCGCCAAACCGACGCCCAGCGCGGAGAAGGGGTGTTCGACCAGTCGATCGCGGCCCTGCGACAATTCAACGCGGTCGGCTACGGCGTGGAGGGGTCTGGCCTGCTGCTCAACCTCGTCACCAACCCGGTCGGAGCATTCCTCCCCGCCAGCCAGGTGGCGCTGGAGCGCGACTGGAAGCGGGAGTTGACGCGACGCTTCGGCATCTCGTTCAACCGGCTCTACACCATCACCAACATGCCCATCAGCCGCTACCTGGAGTTCCTGGTCGCGTCGGGCAACCTGCAGGCCTACATGGACAAACTGGTGACGGCATTCAACCCCGCCACGGTGGACGGTCTGATGTGCCGCACGACGCTGTCGGTCGGATGGGACGGACGGCTCTTCGACTGCGACTTCAACCAGATGATCGAGCTGGGCGTCGCGGCGTCCGCGCCGCAAACGATCGTCGACGCGAGTGTCGAGGCGCTGGCCGGACGTCCCATCGCCGTCGGCCGCCACTGCTTCGGCTGCACCGCAGGGGCCGGGTCGAGCTGCGGCGGCACGATCGCATCGCCGGGCTGACGGCGGGTCCGAACGGACCACCGATGTACTACGGCGGGGTGCCGTTCGATTCCACCACGCGCCGCGCCAGGAGGTGCTCCACCTTCGCGTCGTTGCGCACCGCGGTGAGATACGCCGCACGGAGCACCTGCACCTTCCGTGCTTTCAGCGACTCGCGAATGTTGTCGCTCATGCCCGGCGTCGAGAGATCGCGCTGGCCGGCAGCCTCGTGGGCCACGACCAACACGAGGGTGTATGCGGCCCCCGCGGCCGCGACGTTGACGCTCCCCGGCGCCTTGTTGATCACGGCATTGCGTAGCGCCGGCGGTGCCTGCTGAAGCCTCGACAGCGGCACCAGACCGATATCTCCGCCCCGCTGCGCCGACTCGGGATCCTCGGAGAAGGCCGCCGCCAGCTCTCCAAACGGTTGGCCGGCCTTCAGGCGCTCCATCAGCATCTGCACCTTGGCGGTGGCGGCCTCCGGGGTGGCCGCATCGTCTCCGCTGGTGTTGGCGAGCTGGGCTTCGCGCGCGGGCGTCACGACGATCTGCGCGAGGCGGTACGACTCCTCCGCCAGGTTGAACTGGGCCCTGTTGGCCTCGAAGAAGGTGCTCACCTCTTGATCGGTGATCGTGACCTTCGCTTCGACTTCTTGCGCGATGACCTTCTGCGCGACGAGCTCGCGCCGCAGGCCCTCGCGCAGGTCCGCCGCCGTCAACCCACGCCGCTTGAGCTCCTGCTCGAACGCCTCGCCGGTCAGATTCTTCTTGGCGTTCGCCTCGGCCGCATCGAGGTCGGCCGCGGGCAGCTCGATCTTGAGCGTCGCGGCCTTGGCCAGCAGGATCTCCTGCACGACCAGGTCATCCAGGATGCTCAGCTTGGCCAGCAAGGTCTCTTCGGCCGACAGTGGTTGCGTTGCCTCGCTGGTCCGTTGGTACACCTTCTCGACGTCCTGGCGCTTGATCTCGCGCCCGTCCACGACGGCCCAGGTGTCGGCAGACCCCGCCGATGCGGGAGCGCTGGGTGTGGACCGGCACGCCGCCCCGAGGCACGTCGCGGTGAGGGCGCCCAGCACGACCAGGAGTCGTCCGGAGTTGTCGCAGAAACGAAGGCTCGAGTCAGACATATGGGAGAGAGTACCGTGTGGACCATGCGGCGGACAATGGGGAGCTATACTCGACCCATGGGCAGCCACGACGCCACGATGTTGCCTGTCTCGCTCGACCCCGATCCCACCATCGAGGCCTACAAGAAGGACGTCGACCGCACGCTCCTTCGTGAAAATTTGAGACTGACTACATCCGAGCGGGTGAACAAGATGATTGCCGCCCTTCGGTTCGCCGACGCCGTCCGGCGGTCACGACCCGTGGCGCGTCCGAAGTGACGGATTTCGAACACCTTCTCGACGCCCTGACGAACTCCCGCGTCGAGTTCATCGTCATTGGCGGCTTCGCCGCAACCGCCCACGGATCCGCCCATGTGACGGTCGATCTCGACATCGTGTACCGGCGAACGCCGCAGAATATCGCCCACCTCGCAAGGGCCTTGCAACCCCTGAACCCCTATCTTCGAGGCGCACCTCCCGGTCTGCCGTTCACGTTCGATGTCGAGACGATCATGCGGGGCCTCAACTTCACGCTCGCTACGACCGCCGGGGACCTCGACGTCCTCGGAGAGGCCACGGGAGGCGGCACGTACGAAGCCTTGCTGGCGCACTCCGAAACGCGGGAACTGTTCCAGCTGGAGTGCAGGTTCGTCGACCTTCCGACACTGATCCATCTGAAACGGGCGGCAGGACGGCCGAAGGACCTCGAGCGGATCGCCGAACTGGAAGCGCTGTGGCACGAACGCCGAGAGGCCGGCGGCGAGTAACCTCGCTCCAGTCGGCCTAGCGACGCCACCGGCGGTTTTCCCGTTCCCGCTGAGGGCGTCCGCGCAACAGGCCACCGAGCATCCAGGCCACGACGATCAGGACCAGCACGATGACGACGACCTTGCCGAACAACATGATCAGCGTGAGGCGGGACTATGCCGACCGGACCGTCTTGGGGGACGCCGGGGCCACGACGCTGACGGCGAGGCCCACGACCACCACGACCACCGCGCCGATGACGTTGTGCCACAGGAACGCGACGTTGGTGTAGCTGGCCGCCCACGCCACCGAGCCCATGCCGGCCAGCAGCCCCACGAATGCGCCGTTCGGGGTGGCACGAGTAGAGCCGACGGCCAGGATGAAGACGCCCAGGATCGACCCGTAGAAGAACGAGCCGAAGCGGTTCACTACCTCGATCAGCGAGCCGAGCTCGGCGGCCCACACGGCAATGGCCGACGCAAAGAGCCCCCAGAATCCGGTGGCCAGCCGCGACACGCGGAGGGCGCTGGCATCATCGCCGAGGGGGTTCCAGAACCGGCGATAGAAGTCGATGACGGTGGCGGTGGACAGCGCCGCCAGTTCGCCGGAGATCGTGGACATGGCCGCGGCGAAAATCGCGGCGATTAGCAGGCCCGCGATCCCGATCGGCATGTGCGTGACGATGAAGGTCGGGAACACGTAGTTGACGTCGCTGAACGACGCGTCGCCGGTGGTCTTGCGCACCAGCGCCCGCGCCTCGTCTCGGATTCCCTTGATCTCGCCGTCCCTGGCGCGCAGCGCCTCCAGCGCCGCGTTCTCCTGGAACGCATCGCGTCCCGTCGCGGCCCGCGACATCACCGTGGCCGCGGCTGCCCGGGAGGCCGATGCGCCCTCGAACCGGTCCTCCAGCGCCAGATACTCCTTGGCGTTCGGCCCGTCGCGCATCTCGCGGTCGTGGGCCTGGTTGAAGAGCATCGGCGCCGGCGTGAAGATGTAGAAGACGAAGAGCAACACGCCCACCAGCAGGACGAGCGCCTGGAGCGGAATCTTCCAGTAGGCGCTCATCAACAGCGACTCGCGTGCCTCGGCCACGGTGGCCGTGGTCAAGTAGCGCTGCACCTGGCTCTGGTCCGTTCCGAAGTACGAGCAGAACAGGAAGAAGGCGGCGATGGTGCCTGACCAGAAGGTGTACTGGTTCGTGAGGTCGAACGAGAAGTCGAACGTCTGGAGACGCCCCGTGGCACCCGCGAACGACAGCGCGGCGCCGAGGCCAATCCCGTCCGGCAGGGCCTGCACCAGCACGACGACCGCGGCCACCAGGCCGACGACGATGAGCACCATCTGCTTCACGTCCGTCCAGGTGACGGCCTGGACACCCCCGAACATGGTGTACACGGCCGTGGGCAACGCGATCAGCAGCACCGTAGAGGTCACGCTGGTGCCCATCACGACGGCCAGCACCACGGCGGGCGCGGAGATCACGACGCCCAGCGACATGCTGCGAGAGAGCAGAAAGAGCAGACTGGTGAACGCGCGGGTCTTGGCGTCGAAGCGCTGCTCCAGGTACTCGTAGGCGGTGTAGATCCTCGCTCGATGAAAGAACGGCACGAGGGTGACCGAGAGCACGATCATCGCCAGCGGCAGCGCGTAGTAGAACTGCAGGAAGCGCATGCCGTCGGTGTAGCCCTGACCGGTCGTGCCGATCATGGTGATGGCGCTCAGCTGCGTCGCCATCACCGACAGGCCCACGGCCCACCACGGCAGGCTCCGGCCGCCCAGGAAGTAGCCTTCCAGCTTGTCGCCGTGCTTGGTCCGGCGCAGACCATCCCAGACGATCCACACGAGATAGACGACCAGGATGGCCCAGTCCACCGGGTGCATCAGCGGTAGTACTCCTGGAGCGCGTAGAGCGCCGCGAGCACCGCCACCCACACCAGCAGCACGCGGGCGTACGAGCCGCCCGCGCCCTTGTCGATGTCCGGGGAGCTCACGCCTTGCCGGCCGTCAGCCACTTCAGGCGCGAGATCTGCTGCGTGTCGCTGGCCGTGGGATGCAGCTCCAGCCGCCAGCCCCGCGCGGGCTCGGCGCCGAAGGTCAAGTCCAGCCGGGTCAGCTGCTCACGGCGCGCTACCAACAGCGTCACGCGATCGCCCGGCCGGTACTGCTCGAGCCGAGCGTCCAGCCGATCCGCGCGCACGCGGAAATCGCCGATCGCCAGGATCTCGTCGTCCACGTTCACGCCGGCATCCACGGCGGGACCGTCGCGCCGTACCTGCGACACGAGCAGGCGCCCGGCGTCGTTGCGCGTGGCGATGCCCATCCACGCTCGACCTGGCCGATCGGCCGGCGCGGCGATGGACCTGAACCGCAGGCCCAGCACGTCAAGGGCCTCGGCGTAGTCCAACTCCGCGGTCCCGCTGATCGCGGAATCCCAGAAGGACGCGAGGCTGGCGCCAGCCACCTGCTCCGCGACCGCCCGGAACTCGGCCGCGGTGTAGCCCCTGGTGTCGGCAAAGCGCTGGTAGGCGGCCCGCATCACGTCATCGAGGCTGCGTGCGTTGTTGGTCTGCTTCCGAATCTTCGCGTCCAGGAGAAACGCCACCACGGCACCCTTGGTGTAGTAGCTGATGGACGTGTTCGACGAGTTCTCGTCCGGCCGGTAGTACTTGATCCAGGCGTCGAAGGAGGCCAGCTCGACGGATTGCACCAGCCGTCCGGGCGCCGTCTGCAGCTCCTCGATCTTGCTCGACAGCGAATCCAGGAACTCCTCGCGCGAGGCCAGCCCGGCGCGGTGCACCAGCAGGTCGCCGTAGTAGTCGGTGAAGCCCTCGGCGATCCACAGGCTCTTCGTGTGCACCTCGGTTTCGTAGTCGAAAGGCCCCAGCTCCACCGGGCGCAGCCGCTTCACGTTCCACGCGTGAAAGAACTCGTGGCTGGCCAGCTCCAGCCAGGCCACGTAGGCCCGCCGCGTGCGCGTGAGCCAGCGGCTGCCCATGAGGACGGTGGAGTTCTTGTGCTCGAGGCCCCCACCCGCTTCGGTCAGCAGGTTCAGGAACACATACTTGTCGTAGGGGAGGCTTCCCCACATGCGCAGGTTCTCGCGCACGATGGCCTCCAGGTCCCTGGCGGCACGCGGGCCGTCGAACACGCCGCCTTCGCCCTCGTTGACCAGGTAGTGCTTCTTGCCCTCCACGGTGAACTCGTAGACGGCGGGGTTGCCGAGCACGATCGGCGAATCGGCCAACGTGTCGAAGTCGGGCGCACGATAGCGGTGCGGTCCACCCGTCATCTCGGGCAGGCCCGTCATCGACCGTGCCCATTTCGCGGCCGGCACGATCACCACCTCGTGGGGCCTGGGCGAGCGATCCGCCAGCGTGACGAACGTGGGCGCGCCGTTGATCAAGGCAAAGCCCGTCTCGATCCAGTTGGTGCGCACCGACATCTCGCGACCGTAGACCCGGTACTTGAACGTGATGGTCGGCGCGCCGCCAGTGGTCACCCGCCAGCGGTTCTTCTCGGTCTTCTCCACGGCCAGGGCGCGCCCGTCGGGGCCCGCGGCCGTCACCGCCTCCACGTTCCGGGAGTACTCACGCACCATGTAGGAGCCGGGCGTCCACACGGCCATCATCAGGTCCACCGCGGGCTGGCGCCCCGTGGGCACCGTGGCCGTCACCTCCGCATAGTGCGTGTGGGGCGCGGGGAAGCTCAGGATGTAGCGGATGGGCTCGGCCGTCTGGGCAGCGGTGGTGGCGGCGTGGGTCATGAGCAGCGAGGCGGCAAGAAGCGTGACGAATGCATGCCTTGTGGCCATGCTTCGCATTCTATATGGCTAGCGAGGCTGCGCCTCAGACCGACGAGCATGAAGGCTCCGCCTCGCTAGGGCAGTGTCTGTTTGCCCCGCGTCCCGCGGGGCGCAGAAACTTGACTCAATTGGTCAGGATTCGGAATGGTCAAGTTTCTAGATGGCCGGCCGTTTCTAGCGACCCGCCGATCCCAGCCAATCCTCGCGAAAACGCCGTTGGGCCGCGGTCAAGGTCTGGCCCGCATCCTCCACCGGGACCACTTCCCGGCGTGGGTCCGCGGTCAGACGAATCGTGGACGAGACGCGCTCTCCGCGCCGCTCGAAGGCGATCGGCAACTCGTCGCCCGCCTTGCGCTGCGCGACCAGCCGCCGCAGGTCGGCTTCCGACGACACCGCCACGCCACCGATCGCGACGATCAGGTCCTCGCGGTCGATCCCGGCGTCGAAAATCGGCGATCCCATCGGCGTGGCGACCGCCACGCGCACTCCGCCCGCCGCATCCTCCAGCCTGACGTTGCCGATGTAGGCGCCGCTGCCGGCAAGCGGACGGACCACGAAGCCCGCGCGCAACAGCAACGCCGGGTAGTCCGCGACGTCGTGGCCCTGAATGAACCGCGAGAAGAACTCGGCCGCGAAGGTCGCGTCGCCCGACACCTCGGCCAGCGCGCGCTTCAGGTCGTCCACGGTGTAGGGCTTGGCCACGTAGCCAGGCGCCCGGCCAGCGGGCTTGCCGTGCATCTGCCACAGGGTCCGCATGAACGTGTCCAACGTGACGCGGCCGTTGGACCGTTCCCGCAGCGACAGGTCGAGGCCCAGGCCAATCGCCTCGCCCCACGTGTAGTAGGAGATGAACGTGTTGTCGAAGTTCGTGCGGTCGATCGCCGTCGCCGCGTCGGTGAACGGCGCGAACCGGCTCATCTGCTCGACGGTCTGCACCAGGCGGCCTGGGCTCGTCAGCACCGTGTTCACCACGCGCCCCATCTCCTGCGCGAACTCGCGCACGTTGGTGATGCCGGCGCGTGTCGTGATCAGCGGCTCGTAGTAGCTCGTGAAGCCCTCGGCTAGCCACAGCTCCCCCGAGATGTTCGCATCCTCGAAGTCGAACGGCTCGAGCGCGGCTGGGCGGATGCGCTCCACGTTCCACGAGTGGAAGAACTCGTGCGAGATGGTGGCCAGCAGGTCCAGGCGGCTCGTGCGGATCGACGACGCGGACGTCACCACGGTGCTGTTGCGGTGCTCCATCCCGTCGCCATTGGCCCAAGGCAGGTAGTCGGCGATGAACGTGTAGGTGTTGCCGTCGAACGGCGCGTACTCCCCGAAGACCTGTCGTGCCTCGCGGACGATCTTCTCCACGTCGCGGACGAACGCGTCGAGGGCTCCGCCGTCGCCCTGGTGGTGGACGGCCACCCGGAACTCCGGCTTGCGTGGGCCATCCGGTACGGTGAACGTCCGCAGGTCGAACGCGCCGAACTCGGACGGACTGTCCATCGCGTACTGCAGGTTGGGGGCCGTGAAGGTAAAGGCGTCCGGCCCCGGAAAGAGCTGCGTGGCCACGCGCCAGTTGGTATCGGGCGGCGGCTCGAACCGCACGTGCACCGCGCGCTCGTGGAGCCCGCGCGCCCACATCAGCGCGGCCGGCATGTTGATGTGCGCGTGGGTGGCGTCGATGCCCAGATACGTGCCGTCCACGCGGTCACCGAATACGCGGTAGGACACCCGCACGGTGTCGCCGTGCTGCGGGACGTCCCACTGGTGGGGGTTGGGTCGTGTAAAGGCCAGCGGCTGGCCCGCGCCGTCGCTGATCGCGACGTCGAAGACGTTCTTCGCGAACTCGTGCGTGGCGTAGCGGCCGGGCGACGAACGGCTCATCCGCAGCTGCAACGGCCCCGCCGATAGCTCGGTGAACGTCGCCTCGACGTGCATCAGGCGGTGCGCACGCTCGGGAAAGGACAGCGTGTAGGACACGGGCGCCTGGGCGAGGGCCTGCGTTGCGGCAACCGACAGCCACAACGCGGCCACGACGGCCACACGCCGGGCATTCGAAGGCAGGACGCCTAGCAGCCCGTGGTGCATGGGCGAATCATGACGCAGACCGGCGGAGCCGCGCTAGTGCGGCCGGGAGCCGGTCGGCACCGGGCCTGGGACCAGCGGAAGCGGCCGGCCGCGCTGGCCCCGGCGCAAGACCTCCAACACCACGTCGGCCATCATGTCCAGGAACAACGGGTCGTCGTTGACGGTTTCGGCGCGCTCCATCGGCAGGCCAATCTCCCGGCACACGTCGGCGGCGGCGTGGTCCAGGTCGTACAGCACCTCGATGTGGTCGCACACGAAGCCGATGGGGCACAGGACCGCTGCCTGGAGCCCGGCTGCATGCGCGTCCCGCAGGTAGTCGCACACGTCGGGCCCGAGCCACGGGTCTTCCGGCCTCCCGCTGCGACTCTGATAGACCAGCGCGTAGTCGGACATGCCTGCCGCCTCCGCCACGCGGCGAGCCGACTCGGCCAGCTGCGACTGGTACAGCGAACGCGCGGCCATGCTGGTGGGGATGCTGTGCGCGGTGAAGACCAGGCGTGCGGCTGCGGCGGCGTCCTCCGGAAGACGCGCACGCGCGGCCCGCACGTGGGCGGCGTTGGCTTCGACGAAGTGCGGGTGGTCGAACCAACTGCCAACGAAGGCGACCTCGATGTCGTGCCCGGTCCGTTCGCGGAGCACGGCGCGCGCAGTGGCCACATTCTCCCGGTACTGCTGGCAGCTGGAGTAGGAGTGCTGGGCGGCGGTGATGAATCCGACCGCGCGCCTCACGCCAGCCTCGTGCATCGCCTGTAGAGTATCGGGCAGCAGCGGATGCCAATTGCGCATGCCGACGAAGACGGGCAACGGAAACCCCGCGGCAGCGAGACGCGCCTGCAGGCCTTCGGCTTGCTTCGAGGTAATCGCGGCCAGCGGGGACACACCGCCGAAGAGGTCGTAATGGTGGGCCACCTCCTCGACGCGCTCGGGGCTGACGCGCCGGCCACGCAGCACGTTCGCCAGAAAGGGGCGGACGTCAGCGGGCCCGTTCGGCCCGCCGAACGACACCACGAGGACCGCGTCGAAGACCGCGCGAGGAGGCAAGACTGGAATTCTACTAGCGACGCTCCGTCTCGGACCGGCGAGCATATTGCGTTGCCGCCGTAACTCCGCCTCGCTAGTGCAGTGTCTGCTTGCCCCGCCTCCGGCGGGGCGGAGAAACTTGACTCATCTGGGCAGGATTTGGAAAGGTCAAGTTTCTCGCGAGGCTCCGCCCCAGGCGGACGCGTCAGTCGGCGATCGACTGCTCCACCAGGTACTTCACCAGCTCGCGGTAGTGGCGGCGGATCGGTCCGGGGGTGTTGGCCAGGAACACGACGGCCAGCTCTTCCTTCGGATCCACCCAGAACATCGTTCCCTGCGCGCCGCTCCACAGAAACTCGCCAGGCGTGCCGGGCACACCCGCGATGCCGGCTTGACGCCGCACCGCGACGCCCAGGCCGAAGCCGGCGCCGTCCAGGTGCTCGACGGCGAACTCGTGCAGGCGCGACACGTCCACCGAGGCCCCGAGGTGGTCGGCCGTCATGTACTCCACGGTCTTGCGGCTCAAGAGACGCGTGCCCTCGAACGTCCCCTTGTTCAGGAGCATCTGCGCGAAGCGGATGTAGTCGGTGGCGGTACCCGACGCGCAGCCGCCGCCACAGTCGTACTGCCAGGCCTTCACCGGCTCGCGAAACGTCGGGGCCCGGCCGGTGTCCGGATCAACGGGCAGCGGCTTGGCGATCCGGGCAGCCTTCGACGCGGGCACCACGAAGCCCGTGTCGGTCATCCCCAAGGGGCCGAAGAGCCGCTCCTGCAGGAACTGCCCCAGGCGTTTGCCGGTCACGGACTCCACGGCCAGGGCCGCGACGTCCAGGCCGTAGCTGTAGTCCCACGTCGTGCCGGGCTGATAGTGCAGCGGAAGCTTGCCCAGTTCCTCGAGGAACTGCGCGCCGGTCTGCCCATCGGCGTTCCGAATCTTGCTGGAGTAGAGCTTGTGGAGGGGCGTGTCGCCGCGATTCCCGTACGTCACGCCAGCCGTGTGGCGCAGCATGTCCTGAAGCGTCGGCTGGCGCCGCGCGGGCTCGGTGCCGGTGGCGGTGGCCACCTTCATGTCCTTGAGGGCCGGAAGGTAGTTGCCCACCGGATCGTTCAGCAGCAGGTCGCCCTGCTCGGCCAGCATCAGCGTGGCCACCGCCGCCATCGGCTTGGTCATCGACGCCAGCGCGAAGATGGCGTCCTTCGGCATGGGCTTGCCCGCGGCCTTGTCCGCGAACCCGAACGCCTCGTGGTAGACCAGCTTGCCCTTGCGGGCAATGGCCACGACCGCGCCGGGCATCTTTCCCTGGTCCACGTCGCGCCGGATGGCACGCGCCAGCAGGTCGAGCCGCGCGCTCGAAATGCCGACGGCTTCGGGCTTGGCGGTCGGCAACTGGTCCGCCCACACGGGCGGTACCAGGGCCGAGGCGAGCAACAGGATTGGGACGACCCGCATTCTCATGACGCTCCTCCACGCCGCCACAACCCGCAGTCTGCGGAGGCCCGACGACGTGGACCGGAGCATAACCCGCGCGCCTACTTCTTCGGCGGGTCGAAGGTCACTTTCTTGTTCAGGTCAGCCTGTACCGCGGGCAGGTCGCCCGGATACCAGTACTCCAGGTGGCAGGCCTCGCAGGCGCGATCGATCTCGGTGCCCGCGTCCAGCACGGCTTCGGCCTTGCGCGCCTTCACCGTCTTCAACGCGTTCAGCGACGCCACGCGGAGGCCGTCGGCGAACCTGTTCCACTTGGGCCGATCCGCGTTGATCTTGGCGTCGATCTCCGGGCCCGACAGCTCGGGCGCCGGCTCGCCGGGCTTCCGGGGTTCGCTGGTTCCGGGCGGCTCGGCGCTCCGCGGAATCATCAACAGGTTGGCGGACTCGGCCAACTGCCAGGCGCCGCGCTCGACCTTGGCCCACTCCTCCTCGTTGGCGGGGACGGTCTCGGTGGTGCCTTTGTCGCTCACGTCGTAGACCACGGCATCGAACACGAAGTCGGACGTCGGGTCGATGAAGTGCTCCATCAGTTCCTTGATGGTGAGCGTCGGCCTCATATCGGCGGCCCACGGGTCCTTCGGCGGTTCGGCCGCGGGCTGCGACGCGCACTGCTGGAAGGCCATGCCGCCAACCCACAACAGGGCCAGCAGGGCCAGACTCCGACTGCCCCTGGTCCGTCTCAGCACGTTGATGGTGGAGAACCTCATCCCGTGATCCTAGGCCCCCTCGCTGCCGGAGCGGGCCTGAAGAGTTCATGAAGTTTACGTCAGGGTCTCAGGGCAGTTCTGGCTGTTTTTGGCATCCAGCGCGTGATCACACGCCGCAGGTCCCGGAGCTGAATCGGCTTGGCCACGAAGTCGTCCATGCCCGCCATGAAACACCGCTCCTGCTCTTCGGGCAAGACGCTGGCGGTCACGGCCACGATCGGCACGTGGCGCCTGCCCGCCTCGAGGCGCCGGATCTCCCGCGTCGCCTCGAACCCGTCCATCTCGGGCATGTGGCAATCCATGAACACGACGTCGTAGCGCTGCCGGCCGACCATCTCGACGGCCTCGGCGCCGGTGGCGACGACGTCCACGTGCCACCCGAGCCGCTTCAACATCAACGACGCCACCATCTGATTGGTCCGGCTGTCCTCGGCCAGCAGAGCTCGCCCGAACGTCGGGGCGTCCTGGGACAGCTTCCCCGCCGCGGCGTCGGCCGCGTTTGCGGCAAGAGCCGCCGCGTCCGATACGAGCGCCTCTGCCGGCAAGGGCAGGCTGAACCAGAACGTGGAGCCGTGCCCGGGCTGGCTTTCCACACCGACCTTGCCGTTCATCATCTCGACGAGCTGCTTGCAGATGGCCAGGCCAAGGCCAGTGCCGCCGTACCGTCTGGTCGTCGAGCCGTCGGCCTGCGTGAACTTCTGAAACAGGACCGGCAGCGTCGACGGGGCGATGCCGATGCCGGTGTCGGTGACCAGGCAGCGCACGACGGCACGCTCGACCGTCGGATCGACCGGCTCGATCTGCACCGTCACGTGTCCCTTGTCCGTGAACTTGATGGCGTTGCCGACCAGGTTCACGAGCACCTGACGCACACGCCCCGGATCGCCGACGAGCCACACGGGGTTCGACGGGGTGTGCACCGTCAGGTGGAGGTTCTTGGCGCTGGCTTGCGCCGTCATCAGCTTGGCCACTTCGGCGGCGGCCTGCGTGAAGTCGTACGGCGTCCGCTCCAATCGCAGGCTGCCGGACTCGATCTTGGAGAAGTCCAGGATGTCGTTGATGATCGCGAGCAGTGCCTCGCCGGATTGCCGGATGGTCTCCACGTGCTCCCGCTGCTCCTCGTCCAGCGAACTGTCTCGCAGCAGCTCGGCGAAACCCAGGATGCCGTTCATCGGCGTGCGGATCTCGTGGCTCATCGTGGCCAGGAACTCGCCCTTGGCACGGCTGCCGGCTTCGGCGGCGGCCTTCGACTCGCGCAGCTCGGCCTCCGCGCGCTTCCGTTCGGTGATGTCGCGAATATAGGCGGTGAAGAGAGGCGTGTCTCCGATCTGGACGGCGGCGATCGCCAGCTCGACGGGGAACTCGGTGCCGCACGACCGCATGGCCGTGACCTCGACGCGTTGGCCGATCATCCGCGCTTCGCCCGTCGTCAGAAAGCGACGGAGGCCTTCGACGTGGGCGGACCGGAAGGCTGGCGGTACGATGGTGTCGGCCAGCAACCTCCCGACCACGTCGGCACGCGTGTAGCCGAACGTGCGCTCGGCCGCCGGGTTGAACTCCACGATGCAACCCTGCTCGTCCATCACGATGATGCAGTCGAGCGCCGACTCGAGGATCGCCTCCATGCGCATCTGGTGCGCGCGCTCATCCGACACCGCGACGGGGACCATACCGGGGATCAATCGGCACGTGTACCTGGGCCCATGAATCAGCTGCAGGCGCTGTTCCAGGGCTGCACGCCACCGAACGCAATGGCTCGCCCCTGCGCGGCGACTGTGCCGCGCCTGACGCCCAGGCCGACGTGCTGTTCGAGCGGCGATGCCCCGAACGAGGCCCCGCTGTCAAGCTTTCTGGGGTGACCTCTCGCTACTTGGGAACGGGCTCGTCCTCGCTCAGCACACGCACCTGGGCGTGTCCGTGCCGAAGCGTGCGCAGGAAGGCCGCGACGAGCGCGGGATCGAACTCCGTGCCCGCGCGCTCCTCGAGGTAGGCATACGTCTTCTCGGCAGGCCAGGCATCACGGTAGGGACGCTTGGTGCTGAGCGCATCGTAGACGTCGCAGACATGGACGAGGCGGCTGGCCATGGTGCATTTGCGATTGTAGTGCAGCGCCGGGTAGCCTCCTCCGTTCAGCATGATGTGGTGCTCATAGGCGACCGTGGCGGCCATCTCCAGATCCTCGTGGCTCTGCATGATGATCCGGGCCGCGTCGATGGGGTGCCGGTTCATGATCGCCCGCTCCTCGTCGCTGAGCTTCCCGGGCTTGGTCAGCACTTCGAGGGGGATCCGGATCTTACCGATGTCGTGGAGCAAACCCGCGACGCCGATGGCCCGAACATCCTGTGCCCGGCACCCAACCGCCTCGGCGAGGCCCATCGCCAGCACCGCGACGTTCAGCGAGTGCGTCGTCGTGTACTGATCGAACTCCTTCAGCTTGAGGAGCGGCAGAATCATCCGGCTGTCGCCGTGCATGGCCACGGACAGCGAGCGCACGACGGCCTCGGCCTCGAGAAGCGGCACCGAGCCCTGCGACCGGACTTCGGACTGCATCCAGCGGAAGGTCTCCGCCTCCTCCCCGAGCGCCAGGTTCAGCGTGGCGACGGCCGCGGGAGCGCTGACCTCTTCCTGGCCCTGCAGTCCGGCGGCGCCGAAGCGAATGCCGATCGATCGCATCTGCCGCGCCTCGCCGGTGTCGATCGCCGACACCATCAGACGCGCCAGCACCTCGTCCAGGAAGCTCTCGAACTCGTCCCGGCTGACCCTGCGCTCGAACTCGAGGCGCTGGATTCCCGCGGCCACGAGCCGCTGGCTCCAGTCCCATGACTTGAGCTCGCGCAGGGGCTCCTGCCCGAACACGACCTCGTCGCCGAGGAAGGTGAACGCGGGGGCGTGCCCGGCGGGCCCGGCCAGGGCGTCGAGCCCCTCGTAGGCGGCGTCGACGGCTCGCTCGCGGGACGGGTGGCCCTCGGGGTACAGCGTCATCACGCTGAGAGAGTGGGCGAGGGCGTTGAGGAAACGAATCGGATCGCTCATGCGGTGGCGGCCGCGGCATCCCGCAGCTCGGCGTCGGACGATTCGGCGGCGGCGTTCAATACCGCGACCGCACGTGGGTCATGCGCCCACACCCGGGACAGCGCGCGGATCACGACGACCAGCGCCGGCGTCTTGGGCGGGAGCCGCCACCGTCCCCTCAGCGTTCGGCCTCCATCGGCCAGCCTCAGCAGCGCGAGGAGCACCGGCTGCTGCCGCACGCGCGACAACGCACCCAGTGCCAGGAGACGAGTGGCGTCGTCGTAATCCGGGGCCCGCGTCAGCTCGAGTACACGGCCCACCAGGTCGGCGGGGCACTCCTGCTGCACGGCCGTCAGGCCCAAATGGATCACCCGGGGCTCGACGTCGTGTAGCGCCGCGGCGACGGCAAACGCACGTTCGTCGGGCATCGTCAGCTGGATCCGGAAGGCCTCACAACGTACGCGGGGGTCGGGATGCGTCGTCCAGTGCGCGGGCGAGAACCCCTCCGGCACGTGGCCCGTCCGCTCGAGCAACAGCAGCATGTTTCGCTGGACGTACCAGCGGTCGTCGTCGAGGTGCTCCAGGACCAGGGCACCGATGTCGACGGTAGTGCTCGCCAGCCGGTCGAGAAGCCGTCGCCGAGTGGTGCGGTTCTCGGACGAGGCCAATGCGGCCAGCAATTGCTTGTACCCGTTGGGCGAGAGCCGGGGAAGCATCGCATCCAGGCCGACGACGTCGATGGGTTCGCGGGCGAGAACCGCGCGGATGGCTTCGGGGCTGGTCAACCGCGCCAGAAACGCGTCGCCGGCCTCGGAGGTCCCGTCGGGACGGGATGCCAGCAGTTCCAAGGCCTCCCCGACCCGGCCTGTTTGAACCAGTTCGTCCAGCGCCCGGTCGGTGAGAGGCCCGGACGCGCTCGACTCGAGCCCCATCTGCAGGATGCGAAGCGGATCCGGCCGCTGGCTCACTTCCCGCGACATCGGCGACGCCTCCACGTGCGACGTCGCCAGATGCTGCAGCACGCGCCCGTAAGCCTCGGGGTTCGGATCCTCCAGATGCCAGTCCTGGAGCAGGCTGGACACCTGCTCGCGCAGTTCGATGCTGGCCCGGGGGCGCGCTGTGTCCGAACCCTGTTCGGCGTGCATGGCCAGCTTCGAGAGCATGCGCACCAGCCCGTGCGAGATGGTCTGCCCGCTGGCGTCGCCGGCGGCCCGGACAATCTCGACGACGGCTTCGACAGCCATGCCGTTGGCGGCGTCTCGAACGAACCGCCCGCGCTGCGCGGGGTTGCCGCCCATCTCCACGAGTCGACGCAACGTCTCCGGCTTCAGCGACGCGATGAGGCGCGAGGTGCGCCGGCGCAGCTCCTCGGCCTTCTGTCCCGTGGCTGTGTTGAGTTCGCGGGCGATCTGCAGCAGATAGCCGACGATCACCTGGTCATAGGCTTCGGCGCCCGGGTTCTCGTTGATCGCCTTGGCCACGGCCGTGGGCTCGGCGGAGGCCTCCGGTGATTCTTTCGAGCCGTCGGACGACAAGGCCGCGCGCGCCAATCCAATCCACAGGTCCGCGCTCTGGCTCGTCTCACCCTCGCCGACCGGCGATCCTTCGCCGACCAGGGCCAGGCCGTCGAAGGACAACGCGTGGATCTTGACGTGGCTCCACCTGGTCAACTGCGCGGTTCTGAGGCCAAGCGGCCCGTCGCGATCGGGCTCCGTGGACAGCGCCTTGAGCACCTCGCTCAATTCGTACGGCTCCACCCCGCGGACGATGCTGACGGCCCCGATGCGATGACGATGGAGCCCCTCGGCCAGTCGGCGCAGCACGGGCTGGGCCGGATCGGTGCTGACACCTTCGACGATCAGCTGCCGCCGCGCCACGCCAATCGCGATCGACGCGCGGTCGCGGAGAAGACGCTCGGCGCGCCGGATCACGCCCTCGATGGCCGGCTGAAGCGAGGGGTGGCCTGTCGGATACATCGAGTGCTGGTGGAGGGCAATCGACAGGTCGACCAGGAACTCGCTCAGGTCGCGCGACAGCGCGAGCCTATCGGCCCTGTTCGACTCCCCTGCGGACAAATGCGCGCCTAAATCTATGGCCACTAGTGGGTTCGCAGTATTGAGCGGTCTTCGTGCCCCACCTACAATCCTCGGCTCCGGAGTCGACAGAGACTATGCCCCACATCGCACTTCCCGACGGCCTTCCCGGAATTACCGGTGGCTTCGCATTTCGGCCAGAGACAGCCAAGCCGATGCGGGAGCTCGCCGAGGTGCTGCTGCGAGGGTCCAACACGCTGACGAGCGGCGAGCGCGAGATGATCGCCGCCTTCGTTTCCGACCGAAACGACTGCCACTTCTGCCACGCGAGCCACCGCGCGGCGGCCGCCCACAACATGGGCGGGGACTACGGCCCGGTGGATGCCGTCAAGCACGACGTCCAGACGGCACCCGTGACACCGAAGCTGAAGGCGCTTCTGGCCATCGCCGGCAAGGTCCAGGAGGGCGGGAAGCAGGTGGCCACGGCCGACGTCGAGCGGGCGCGAACCGCCGGCGCCACGGACGTCGAGATCCACGACGCCGTCCTCATCGCGGCGGCCTTCTGCATGTTCAACCGCTACGTGGACGGCCTGGGCACGCTGACGCCCACCGACGACATGGTCTACGACCAGATGGGTCAACGCATGGCCAGCGAGGGCTATGTCCGAAAAGTCTAGCTCTCTGTACCTGCCCGGCGTCGAGGCCAACCACCAGCCGGGGATCTACGCGGACCTTGTTGCGTCCGCCCGCGCGCGCAACGTCGAGTACTCGAAGATCTGGGACCTTTTCGCCTTTCAGCAGCCATTCACGATCCACCTGGCGCGCTTCTCGCAAGGCGTCCTGCGCCAGCCGGCCTCGATCAGCCCGGCGCTCCGGGAGCTGATCGCGGCCTATACCTCGTACCAGAACGAGTGCGCGTTCTGCACCAAGGCCCATGCGGCCGCCGCGAGCGAGCTGCTCGGTGACGAAGAGCTGGTGTGGACCGCGCTGCGCGACGTGGACCGGGCCGCGCTGGACGACCGCACGAAGCTCCTCCTACGGTTCGTCGGCAAGGTCACGAAGGACCTGCCGTCGGTCGGATCCCAGGACGTCGCCGCGCTGCAGGCGGCGGGCTGGGACGACGAGGCGATCTACTACGCCATCACCACCTGCGCGCTCTTCAACTTCTACAACCGCTGGATCACCGCCACGGGCGTGCCCGAGATGTCGGCCGAGGCGCACCGCCAGCAGGGCCAGAACCTGGCCACGCGCGGATACATCCGGGATTAGGCCCCTGGGAAAGCGACTGACACCATGGCACACATCACGCTTCCTGACGGCCTTCCGGGCATTCGGGGCCCGATGGCGTTTCGGCCCGACACCGCCAAGCCGCTGAACGAATTGGTGGACGTTCTGCTGCGAGGCCCCCACACGCTATCGCCCGGCGAGCGGGAGCTCATCGCCACGTTCGTCTCGGCGCGAAACGATTGCCGCTACTGCCAGACCATCCACGGCGCGATCGCGGCGCACCACCTGGGCGGCGACGAAGCGCTGGTGCTGAACGTGAAGAGCGACGCCGAACACGCCGCCATCTCGGACAAGCTCAAGGCGCTGCTCGTCATCGCGGGCAAGACGGCCGAAAGCGGCAAGCTGGTCACCGCCGAGGACGTGGCGCGCGCCCGCGGCCACGGCGCGACCGACCTGGAGATTCACGACACGGTACTCATCGCCGCCGTGTTCTGCCTGTGCAACCGCTACGTGGACGGGCTGGCCACGTGGGCACCGGACGACCCGGCGTTCTACCGCCAGCGGGCGGCCCTGGTCGCCGAGAACGGCTACGCCGCCTCAACCCTTCAGAGGACCGCGCAATGATCAGATCTCGCCTCGTGCTCGTCGCCTGTCTCGTGTTGACCGCAACCGTGGCGCGAGCCCAGGAAACGACGGGCGCCATCGAAGGCGTCGTCACGGATCGGACGGCAGCCGTCGTGGCAGGCGCGCAGGTGACCGCCATCAACCTGGATACGGGCCTCACGAAGGACGCGACCTCCGCCCGGGACGGCTTCTATCGCCTGCTCCTGCTGCCGGTCGGCCGCTACACGATCACCGTGGAGGCGCCACAGTTTGCGACGCTGGTGCGCGAGGCCATTCAGGTCAACCTGGGACAGGTGGTGCGCGTCAATGCGCAGCTGGAGCTGCCGACCCTGGCCGAGACGGTCACCGTGTCGGGCGGCGCGCAGCTCGTGGACACCACCACCAACGTGCTGGGCCGCGTGGTGACGGGCCGCGAGCTGGTGGACCTGCCGCTCAACGGACGCAACTTCACGCAGCTGGGCCTGCTGCAAACCGGCGTCGCGCCGCTGACCAACGGAGTCGCCACCGCGGGCGGCAGCCTCCGCCAGGGCCAGGCGTACGCGGTGAACGGCATGCGCCCCGAGTCCAACATGTACCTGGTGGACGGCGGACAGAACCTGAACCGCATGGACGGCGGCTACGCGCTGAAGCTGCCGGTCGAGGCCATCGCCGAGTTCCGCATCCTCACGCAGAGCGCACCGCCCGAGTACGGCGGCACGGGCGGCGCCACGACCAGCGTCATCACCCGATCGGGCAGCAACCAGCTGCACGGCAACGCCTACGAGTTCGTGCGCAACGACGCCTTCGACGCGCGCAACTACTTCTCGGAGAAGGTGGAGCCGCTGAAGCAGAACCAGTTCGGCGGCACCATCGGCGGCCCGATCGCCAAGAACCGGCTGCTCTTCTTCGGGTACTACGAGGGCTTCCGTAACAAGCAGGGCTACACGACCACGGCCGTCGTGCCGAGCGACCTGCAGCGAACCGGCAACTTCTCAGACCTGGGGACGCCGCTCCTCAACTTCGCGGCGGGCGGCGTGCCGTTTCCGGGCAACCAGATCCCCGGACCCGCCATCAACCCGGTGTCGCTGAACGTCCTCGGGATGTATCCCCGCGCCAACGTGGGGTCGTCCTTGTACCGGGAAACGGTGCTGATCACGAACGTCCTGGATTCGCTGGGCGGACGCCTGGACTTCAACGCCTCGGCCAACAGTCAGTTCTTCGCGCGCTACTCCTATTCCGGCGGACACAACATCAACCCCGTGTCCGTCCGTGGCACCGACGCGCCCGGCTTCCCCACCCGCGACGACCTGGGCACGCACCTGGCCACCGCATCGCACACGCAGATCCTGTCGCCGGCGATGACCAACTCGCTGCGGGCCACCTACCTGCGCCACGCGTTCTTCTTCGACAGGCGCCTGAACCGCACGCCCCCAAGCGCGCTCGGTTTCGGCTACAACTCGACCACCGAGATCGGCCAGGGCCCGCCCTACTTCAACGTGGCAGGCTATTCGCCCATCGGGGGCGCCATCACCGGCCCGCGCGATACCACGCAGGGCACCTTCGAGGTGCAGGACAGCGTCACCTGGGCGAACAGCTCGCACCTGGTGAAGGTGGGCGGCGAGTTCCGGCGCACCAACCTGGACATGCTCCAGACCATCGCGCCGAACGCGTTCTTCGTCTTCGCCGGCACCTTCCCCACCAACAACGCCGTGGCGAACCTGCTGCTGGGCGTGCCCGTGGTGTTCTACCAGGGGCTGGGCAACTTCGAACGGGACGTGCGCGTGTGGGGCGCGGGTGGGTTCGCGCAGGACGAGTGGCGCGTCACCGATCGCCTGACGCTGAACTACGGCCTTCGCTACGAGCGGATCAACCCGCTGACCGAAAGCCAGGATCGACTGAACGGATTCGTGCCCGGCGTGAAGTCGCAGGTTCGGCCCGATGCGCCGGTCGGGCTCCTCTTCCCCGGCGACCCTGGCGTGGGCCGCGGGATCGCGCAAAGCGTCCACGCCTTCATGCCACGCGCGGGGATGGCGTGGGATCCGACCGGCACGGGCGTCTGGTCCGTGCGGGGCAGCTATGGCCTGTTCTACGACCAGTTCCAGAACGGATCGGGCACGGCGTCGCAGATCGCGATCAGCTCCACGCCGGCCGCGCAGTTCGTGCAGTTGGGCGGGGCGATCAACTTCCAGAGCCCGTTCGAGGGCCGACCGCCCACGCCGCCCGACACGTTCGTCCGCCCGGGGACGCAGTTCGTGCTGGACGTGGATGCGAAACCTCCGCAGGTCCAGAACTGGAACATCGGCGTGCAGCGGTCGCTCTTCGACAAGTACCTGGTGGAAGTGCGGTACGTGGGCGCCAAGGCCGACAACCTGCCGAGGAACGTCGAGGCGAACCCGTCGATCTTCGGCCCGGGCGCCACGGCGCAGAACGCGGATCGTCGTCGCCTCTATGCCAACTGTCCGGCGGACGGCGGCACGTGCGACTTCTCGACGATCGCGATGCTGCGAAGCGTGGCCCGGTCGCGCTACGACGCCGCGCAGTTCAGCGTGTCGCGCCGTTTCGGCGACGCGGTGGGCTTCAACGTGTCGTACTGGCTGTCGAAAACGATGGACCACCTATCGGCGATGAACCTGGGCGGCGCGGCGGCCAAGCCCCTGGCCGGGGAGAACGACCTGGCGCAGAATCCGCTGGACCTCGAGGCCGAGTGGGGGCCCTCCCTCTTCGACGCGCGGCACCGGCTGGTGGCCAGCGGCAGCTGGCTGCCGGAGCTGTCGTCCTCGGCGCCAGGCGCGGTTCGCGTGCTCTTCGACCAATGGCAGATCAACGGCATCGCCACCTACAACTCCGGCACGCCCTTCACCGTATCTGATTCGGCCAACGTGGCGCTGCAGGCCAACAGCCCGCCGATCTCGGGCTTCCCCGCCAGCCGCCCGAATCTGGTGGGTGATCCGAACAGCGGCCCGCGTACGGTGGACGAATGGATCAGCCGTTCGGCGTTCCAACGGCTGAACCTGCAGACGCAGGCCGGCCAGTTCGGGAACGCCGGCCGCAACATCGCGCGCGGTCCCTCCTACACCAGCATCGACGTGTCCTTCGTCCGCAACTTCGCGCTGCACGGCCAGACGCGCCTGCAGTTCCGAGCCGAGGTCTTCAACGTGTTCAACCACGTCAACCTGGGGCTGCCCGTGGCGGACCTCAACTCCCCAAGCTTCGGGCGGATCATCTCGGCGGGCCCTCCGCGCCTCGGACAGTTCGCGCTGAAGCTGAGTTTCTGACCACGGCGCCCTCCTAACTTGGGCATTGAGCACTGGGCATTGGGCATTGACGCCCGTCCCGTCGACGAGACGGGCGTCCGATACGAAGGGTGGCGCGTAGCCGCTGCCGCTGGTGTCGGCGTCTTCGTCAGCTTCGCGTCGCTGCTCGTCTACACGTTCGGCATCTTCCTGAAGCCGCTGGCCGACGAGTTCGGCTGGTCGCGCGAGGCCATCTCGGCGGCATTCGGCATCGCAGCGATGACCGTGGCCGCCTGCTCGCCACCGCTCGGCTATTTGCTGGACCGCGTCAGCCCGCGCCGCGTGATCGTCCCGTGTCTGGTGATCTTCGGCGTCGCGTTCGGATCATTGGCGCTTTTGACGTCGCGGCTCTGGCACCTCTACTTCGTGTTCCTGGTGCTGGGCGCCGTGGGCAACGGCACGGCGCAAATGGCCTACTCCCGCGCGGTGTCCAGTTGGTTCGAGCGGCGGCGCGGCACGGCGCTGGCGCTGGTGATGTCGGGTGGGGCCGTCGGCGCGATGGTGCTGCCGCCAGTGGCCGAAGCGCTGATCGGTGCGGTGGGCTGGCGCGGCGCGTTCGCGGTACTGGGCGCCATGGTGCTCGTGGTCGGCGTGCCCACGGCGGCGAGGTTCATCCGCGAGCGGCCCGCATCGCACGCGGCCGGCCACGTGGCCCACGCCGGCTCCACCGTGCGCGACGCGATGGGCACCCGGGCGTTCTGGATCATCGTCACCGTGCTCTTCTGCAGCTCCATCGCGCAGAACGGGGCCATCGCGCACATCTCGGCGCTGCTGACGGACCGCGGCGTGTCGGCCGGCGGCGGCGCGCTGGCGCTGTCGGCGATGGGAGGCGCGAGCCTCGTGGGCCGGCTGATGACCGGGTGGCTGCTGGATCGGTTCTTTGCCGCCCGCGTGTCGTTTGGCCTGCTGTCCGCGGCCGCACTCGGAACGTTCTTGCTATCGGGTGCCGACTCTCTGGCGATGGGCGTCGTGGCCGCGATGCTCATCGGCATCGGGATGGGCGGGGAGGCCGACGTCACGCCGTACCTGCTGTCGCGGTACTTCGGCCTGCGATCGTTCTCGGTGCTCTACGGCCTGACGTGGACGTTCTACGCCGTGGCCGGGGCTATCGGCCCGGTCCTGATGGGCCAGGCGTTCGATGCCACCGGCTCCTACGAGGCGCTCCTCGCGCAGCTTGCCGTGGCTACGCTGGCCGTCGCCGCGCTGATGCTGCTTCTGCCGCGCTACGGGCTGGCTGAGACCGCGCTGGGACGTCCTGCGCCCAGCCCAGCGGTCTGAATCAAGGCCGAAGGCCCAAGGCTCAAGGCCCAACCAAGAATTCGGATCTTACGGCGTCACGTTGAACGCGATGTCGTCGATGTCGAGCTCGATGTACGCGTAGTCTCCTCCCGGTTCGTGCCATCGCGCCTCGCCGCGGCCCGGCAGCCGAAAGGCGTCGTGGATTCGATACTGGGATAGCGGCGTGGACCATCGCACGGGAACCATCGCCCCGCCATCCGCCGGCGCGCGGCGTCGATCGTTGGAAAAGAAGTTCACCAGCTCGCCCTCGTCGTTGAAGACCAGATCGGCGCGGGCCACGTTCGCCCCGCGCGTGAACGTCGCCCGAACGGTGTGCGCGTCCACCGTCTCCCACGCGATCGCGGGGTCGATCAGCGTGGCGGGCGCCATCACGCACATGTCGTTGAACACCGCCACGGTTTCGGCCTGCGCCATCTCGGGGCCGGCGTTCGTGGCCACCGGTATCAGCCCGAGCGCCTTGACGACCATCGTGGCCTCCGGTCCTACGAAGCGGTGATAGCCGTCGATCGGGAGGAGGAACATGGAGGCGGTCATGTAGAAGTGACGGGCCGAATCGTCGATGAAGTTGTGCTGCTCCGCCTCGAGCGGCATCCAAGCCGCGTCGGGCCCGCTGCGGATGCGCCCGCGCATGCGTGCGCGAAAGTTCGATACTCGCTCGCGGCCAACCACGCCGGCCAGCCGGAGGTAGCGTTGAACCGGTGCCGGCAAGGGCGCGAGGTCGGCGTCGGTCACGACCGGCAAGGCCTGGATCCGCGTCTCGGCGAGGGGAACTGCGATGTCGCGGTGGTATTGGGCCCGGAGGCTCCAGGGCCCGTTCATGGCCGCGCCGACCACCACGGCCACGAGCACGACGACGTTGGCCACCGCCCCGGCCTTCGCGTCGGCCCAACTGGACCAGATGACCGGAGTGGAGACGACGAGCGCGCAGGCTCCCACGGCCCACCACCATCGGGGCACGGCATACACGCAGACGCCGGCGACAACGAAGAGCACGGCGGCGACCAGCCACGCCACGCCAGCCGGTGGAGAGATCGGCGTTCGGAGCTGCGGGAGCTCCGCGAACCCGTAGGCCTTGGCAAACCCCATCAGGTGGATGAGGCCGTGCAGCACCAGGAAGGCGACGAAGAGGAAGCGCATGAGGCCTTGCTCAGCCTCGAACCGGAGATCGCCTTACGTCACGACAGCTTGGACAGGATGGCCTTCTGGTTCGCCAGGATCTGATCGAGCTTCTTCTGGTTGCCCAAGACCTTGTCCAGCTTGGCCTGGTTGGCTTCGATCCGCTTCTGATTCGCGAGAATCTGCTTCTGGTTGGCGAGGATCTTCTTCTGGTTCGAGACGGTGGCGTCGTTCGGCATCAGCGGGGCTCCTTGGTGCGTTGCAGGACGACGCATTGTGGCACGAGCCCCGATGCGCCTCCCGCTGCCTGCCTGCGGAGAATAATCGGCGTATTCACCGCATATCATGCGGGTAATATGCGCTCATGCGGAGATCAGCGGCTATAATCACCGCATGAGTAGCGGCGAATGACGGCCTACGCCCACCAGCTTCCGGACTGGCCTCATTTCCGGTGGGACCACCAGTCCCTGGCCGCGCCGCTGGCCGTGGCGAGGCACAAACAAGGTCGGCTGATTGGCCAGATGGACGCGCTGGGCTTCGGGGTCAGGGACGAAGCCGTGCTGCGCACCCTGACCGACGACGTGATCAAGAGCAGCGAGATCGAAGGCGAGAAGCTGGACGCCGACCAGGTGCGCTCGTCGGTGGCGCGCCGGCTCGGGATGGACGTTGGCGGCCTCGAGCCTGCCGACCGCAATGTGGAAGGCGTGGTGGAGATGACGCTCGACGCCACGCAGCACTACGAACAGCCGTTGAGCGCCGAGCGACTGTTCTCGTGGCACGCCGCCCTGTTCCCCACGGGGCGCAGCGGCATGCACCGAATCACCGTGGGCGCGTGGCGCGACGATCGCACGTCGCCGATGCAGGTGGTGTCTGGCCCGGTTGGGCGCGAGCGGGTGCACTTCGAAGCACCGGCGGCGCCGCGACTCGACGCGGAGATGCGAGGCTTTGTCGATTGGTTCAATAGCGAGGCTTCGACGGATGCGGTGCTGAACGCGGCGGTGGCGCACCTCTGGTTGGTGACCGTCCACCCGTTCGACGACGGGAACGGCCGAATCGCGCGCGCCATCGCGGACATGTGCTTGGCGCGATCGGAGGGCAGCTCGCGACGGTTCTACAGCATGTCGGCGCAGATTCGCGAGGAGCGCGCCGACTACTACCGTATCCTCGAACAGACGCAGTCGGCGACGATGGACATCACGCCCTGGATGACGTGGTTTCTCGGCTGCCTGACGCGCGCGATCGAAGGGGCGCACGTGACGCTGGCCGGTGTGATCGCGAAGGCGCGGCACTGGGAGAGGCTGCGCGACGTGCCGCTGAACGAGCGGCAACGGCTGGTGATCAATCGTTTGCTCGACGGCTTCGAGGGCAACCTCACCACGTCGAAGTGGGCGTCGCTGACGAAGAGCTCGCAGGATTCCGCGCTGCGCGACATCCAGCAACTGGTGGAGCGCGGCGTGTTGGTGCGGAACGCAGCCGGCGGCCGCAGCACCAGCTATTCGCTGGCCGGGCTCAACGGAGATACGGCTGGCCCATTCACGGCGTGACCGTCAACGTGGAAACGCGATCCATGGCATGGGCAGTCCCAGGTCCGCTCCAGCGAGTTCCAGCGCACGATGCAACCCAGATGCGTGCAGACAGCGGAGCGCTCGTGGAGGCTGCCGCCGTCGTCTCGAAACACGGCCACCTTGGCAAGGCCGCGCCGAACGATTGCGCCTTCGCCACGCGGTATCTCTGTAACGTCGCTCACGTCACCAGGTGACACGACATCCGCATACTGCGCGGCCACGTTTAGATTCTCCTTGGCGAATTCCTTGATCGCGCCGAGCGTCTTGCGGGACGGATCATAGAGACCGGCCCACGGATTCTCTCGTCCCATGATCAGGTCGGTCAGGAGCATTCCGGCGATCGTCCCGTGCGTCATGCCGTTCCCGGAATCGCCCGTGGCGATGTAGACGTTGTCGCTGTCCAGCGGATTGCGGCCGATCAACGCAAGAGAATCGATCGTCTCCATGACTTGGCCGGACCAACGGAACTCGAATCCCTGAACCTGCGGAAAGCGCTGGCGCGTCCACGATTCCAGGCGGGCACACCGCTCGTCACCGTCGTTGGCTTGTCCGGTCTTGTGGTCCTCGCCGCCAACGATCAACAGGTCGTGCTCGCCCGCGCGCTGTATGCGGACGTAGTGGTACGAATCGGGAGTGTCCCAAAGGAGAATCTCCGGCACGCTGCCTCGCGGCACACGGCCAGCGACGACATACGACCGATACGGCGCCTGCTTGGTGTGAACGGCGACGAGGTTGTTCACCGGTGTGTTGGTGGCGACGACGATCGCCCCGCAGGTGACGACGCCGCGGTCTGTTTCGACGCGGGCCTGGTCGCCGCCGTGAAAAGCATGGGCACGGGTGCCGCTGTAGATCAGGCCGCCGGCGCGTCGCGTGGCCGCGGCGACAGCATTGAGGTACGTGAGAATGTGAAACTGGCCTTGTCGAGGGAACCGCAGCGCAGGCCCGGTGTCGAAGGAATCGACAGGCGCGCGATTCACAGCCGAGACGGCCATCAGTCCAGCGCGGTGCGCCGCCTCGAGCTCCGTGGCGAGTTGAGAGGGGTCGTCGCCAGGCGGCACGAACAAGTAGCCGTCGAGGCGTGCGAAGTCACAGTCGATCGCTTCTTCTTGAACGATTCGCTCGATCTGATCGATCGCCGCAACGTGACTCTCCGCGGCCAGGCGTGAACCGTCTACACCATGCAGCCGCTCGAGGTTGTAGAAGCGATCGTCCAGAGCGGTTACGAGGTGAGCCGTGGTGCGGCAGGTCTCACCGCCGGCGATCGGGCCGTCATCGATGACGACGACGCGCGTGCCTTTCCTCGTGAGCAGGTAAGCAGTCGTCAGTCCTGCGATGCCGCCGCCGATGATGCAAACGTCGGTGGTGGTGTCGCCTGGAAGCTGAGCTTCAGCCGGCACCGCCGTGGTCGCCATCCAGACAGAAGTTGTCTGTCCGTTGTCGGTCATCCAGCTCTCATCGCTCACGGGGCCGACTTGTGCACTTCCGATGCCACGGATGGCTGACGGATGTCCTGGATTGATCGGGAAACGTCGAGAGGCAGCTCAACCATCCGCTGGCGATGGACGGCACCGATTGCAAGACGTCCGGCTGCGACGCGGTGCAAACGGTGGAGACGGCGCACTGACGTTGGGAGTGGTCAATGGTCGAGGCAGGGAAATCCGCTCCAGGCGTATCCTTCCGTTACGTCGTTTTCGCCCCGTCGAGTTTGCCAATGCCCGAACGGATGGGAGGCTTTTCGATGAGTCAACGCAATCCATCGTCTCGGTCGAACGCGCGGCCGCCCCGCAGGCGCACGCCACGCCTGAGCGCTCGTCAGCGCAAGCAGTACATCGAGGCCATCAGAGCCCACTTCGAAGAGCGCCAACGTCGGCTTGACGTCGTGGCGACCACGCGAACGGCGCATGGCCAGATCGTCGACTGGGTGCCGATCGAATCACAGATACGTCGAGGGCGGATCGCCACGCCTCCCGGCGAGAACCGACCGTTGAAAGTCAGTGGGCGCCGCCGCGCACAGCTCGCGCAGCCGATTCTCAGCGCCGCCAATACGCGCCTCGGGCCTGCAGGGACAGTTCCGATCGCGCGCCCACGGCTGACGCAGCTTCCCGCGGTCGGCCTGTCGGACTTCCTCTCAAAGCATGGGCACCGTGTCGTGACCGCCGCGCTCGACAACGGCATCGACATCGAGCTGCCCGAGGATGGCGCCTCGCCACACCTGTACGCGTCGAGCGCCCAGTTCGACATCGCGTTCGGTTGTGAGGGGACGCTCAGCCTCAACCCGGCGTGGGTCGAGTGGTCCAACGAGTTCTCCCTGATGCAGACATCCGTCTCGAACAACGAGAGCGGCGTCAAGCAGACGGCCGAGGTCGGATGGCAAGTCTACAAACAGTTGTACGGTGACTGGATCCCGCACCTCTTCATCTTCTACACCACCAACGGATACTCCGAGCAGGGCGACAACAAGGGGGGCTACAACACCGACGTTGACGGCTGGGTGCAATACGACAACCTCATCTTCCCGCGTTCCACGTTCTCGGCGCTGAGCACTCCTGGCGGCGCTCAGTTCGCCGTGAACATCAAGGTGCAGTTGTACCGGAGCAACTGGTGGATACGTGTCCAGGGACGCTGGATGGGCTATTACCCGGAGGCGCTGTTCCAAGCCGGCGGTAGCACCTTCTCCAGCCTTGGCGATCACGCCAACCGCATTTCGTTCTACGGCGAGATCACGGATCAACCCGGGGACAATCGCGCCACTCGCACCGATATGGGCAGCGGCAGATTCGCCGATCGGCGCTGGCCCTGGGCCGCATTCCAGAAGAACCTCAAGCGGCAGTCGACTCGACAGGGCGCATTGGTTGACTACAAGGGCTCCGCCTGGGCCACCGACCCGGCCAAGTACACCGTCGAGGATCACTTCCGGAGCGGAACGGACTGGGGCAGCTATATGTGGCTCGGCGGGCCCGGCGCCGGGTGAGGCAGGGATTGGCGGTGAGGCGGGGATTCGAATTCGTCGAAACGCGTTTCTAAGTTGGTGATGGCGCGTGATTTATGGCTCTAAGTCTTTGCATCCAAACCGCTTGTCTCCACGAACTCGTTCTCTGGCATCCTCCCCAATCCTCTCGAATCCACCGGGGTTTTGGAGACATTTTGGAGACGGACGAGCCAAGTTTGGGCGACTACGCCACGGCGGCGGCGAACTGCTCGAACAGGTCGCCCGGCAACGGGTGCTCCAGGCGCCAGGTGACGGACATGGGCGTCTCGGACTCGTGCTTCACGTAAGTAGCCGGCCCAAGGAACCAGAACGCGCGATCGTCCGTGCGCAAACGGGCAAAGAGCAGGATCGAACTTCCCAGGCGGACGTGGTTGCGGTAGCGGAGACCGGTCTCGCTGTCTTCTCTGGTGGCCGACTGGCTCTGCCAGTGCATCAACTCTCGGCTAATCGCGTAATCGTGATACCGCGTCGTCGGCGAGAACTGACCGCTGGTCTTATCGAGCGTGAACGCCAGCAGGTCGGCCTTGGCCTGATTCGCCCAATAAACGCCTGTCTGCCACGGGCTCACGCGTGCGTTCGCGCCGATGTCGAACGCCGCGAGGATTTCGATGCGTGTATAGCGTCCGTGCACGCGCAATGGGACGTCTGGGTGCGATGGGAGATCGTGCTGCAGATGGGTGACGCGCGCCTCGAGGACGTCGACCAATTCCAGCAGCTCACTCAAGATCTGTGGGTGCGACCAGGTCAAGCCGCACGCCTCTTCCAAGGTTGTGGCTGCCACCAGCGCGCTGTCGGCAATGGACGCCACGAGCATCCGAAGAAGCCGGCGATCGCGGCCGGAGAGAGACTGGATATCTGGCGGCGTGCGTGAGCTGAGAAACCGACGGTACGCGTCGATCCGCAAGCGATCGTCCACGTGGAGGATCCGTCCGCACGCGCGACGCAGTGCCACCTCATTGGGGCCAGCCGGCAACACGGTCAGGCCTGCGTCGGCTCGCAGATCCGACCACGACTTCCCACCTTGGTGGACATCCTCAACGTCCAGCTCGGCCTCCTGCAGGAAGGCGGCAAGGGTCACGCTGCCGCCATCCCGAGTCATCGCGCGGAGCTCTTCGACCTTCCGGGACCAACGTGAAGGCACGGCTTGGCGGATGTTGTCGAGAACGATCTCTTGCGCGACCTTGTCGAGCTCCATGTGGCAACCGGCCGGGAGGAACGGGAAGCCCTGGTCGATCTGTCGCTGGAGGTCGCCGCGACTGCCCCCCAGGAGGGCGCCGAAGCGGCGGTCGAAGCGGAACTCCTTTCGATGATGGCCGACGAAATCGAGAATCGTGCACTGAAGCTTGCCGTGACTCTTGCGCAGTCCTCGCCCTAGCTGTTGGAGAAACAGCGTCGGGCTGTCTGTAGGCCGTAGCAGAAGGAGTGTGTCGACGACAGGCACGTCAACGCCTTCGTTGAACAAGTCGACCGAGAAGAGCACATTGATGCGGCGCGCCGCCAGATCTTCGAGTGCCCGCTGGCGCTCGGCCGCAGGCGTGTCGGCCCAGACCGCCTGTGACCTGATCCCGGTTTCGTTAAAGATCCTGGCCATGAACCTGGCGTGTTCGACGCTCACGCAGAAGCCCAGTGCGCGCATGCGCGCAAGATTGTCGACGCGTCGGTCCAGTTCTTTCATCACTTGTCTGGCCAAGGCGTCGGTCCCCGTGAACACATTCGTCAGGGCTTCAGTGTCGTAGCCTCGACCTCGTCGCCAGGGAATCTCTCGCAGATCGAGGCCGTCGTGGATGCCAAAGTACGAGAACGGCGACAGTCGTTGCTGGTCGATAGCGTCCCAGAGTCTCAGTTCAGCGGCGATCCGATTGTCGAACCACTGCAGCAGCGGCAGGCCATCGCTGCGCTCCGGAGTCGCCGTCAGCCCCAGCAGCTCCACCGGCGCGATGTGTTCAAGAAGCGCGGCGTACGACGGCGCCGCCGCGTGGTGGAATTCGTCGACGATGACGATGTCGAAGTGGTGCGGGTCGAGGTCGCGTAGGCCGCTCGCACTGAGGCTCTGAATCGAGGCGAAGACGTGTTCGAAGCCGGCCGGACGCCGGCCGTCCACCCACCGCTCACCAAAGCTGTGCTCGCGCAGGGCGTGACGGAACGTCCTGAGGCTCTGCTCGAGGATTTCCTTGCGGTGGGCCACGAAGAGCAGCCTCGACCTGGGTAGACGCTCCCGCAGCCGCGCGTAGTCGATCGCGGCCATGACGGTCTTACCCGTACCTGTCGCGGACGCGAGGAGTTTGCGATGGTAGCCGCGCTCCCTGGAGAGCGCGATCTCCTCAAGTTAGACGTTCCTGGAAGGGCTCGGGCCGAAGCTCGATTGGGCTCATCACGAACGCGACGCTGTCGTCATCCGCTCGAGCCGTCTGCTGAGCGAACACGTCAGCGTCGTAGGGGATGAAGTCCCCGCTGTTCCAGTAGCTGTCGAACACAGCCGCGACCTTGTCGACGACGTCCGGGTTGCGGGAGCCGGAGACGCGAACGTTCCACTCCAGGCCTGTGACCTGCGCGGAGTGGGTCAGATTCGAGGAACCGATATAGGCCGTCGAGAATCCGGACTCACGGTAGAACAGCCACGACTTCGCGTGCAGGCGCGTGCCCGTAACGTCGTAGGACACTCTGACATCGGCGCCAAGGTCACGAAGCGCATCGAGCGCTGCGCCTTCCGTCGAGTTCGTTTACGTCGTTGTCAGCACTCTCAGGCTTCGACCCGCCGAGCAATGGGTTCGAAGCGCCCCGACCAAGGGAGCGATGCCGCTCTTCCGAACGAACGCCATCACCACGTCGATTCGGTCCGCGGAATGCATTTCGGCGAGGACCTGGCTTCCGACCCTGGGCTCACCGGGTGCGTTCGTGAGTAGTGCGGTGTCGAGAAGAGGAATGAGGGGATGCAGGATGACTTCGCGGCTGCCGTCGGGCAGCCGGCCCGCGATGGCGCGCAGGACACTACCAGAAAGGGCTTCGGCCAACACGTCTGATTGACCGGCACCGATCTGTTGCAGGAGTCGATCGACGACATCTACGCCGACCTTCACGCGTTCGCTCTCCGGAACGTCCTCGAGGGCCGTTCGCACCGCCCGCCCTACATGCAGCGAAATGCGATCTGCGGCCTCCGCGGACCGCAGGGGTTCGCTGACAGGCTCCAGACGGTCCGGTAGCTACGTCAGCAACTCGGTGAGCGCCTTTGTCAGGAGTACTTCGTAGAGGCCGCGAGGCTTCATGCGAGATGCATATTAGTCTTCCTTCATCAGCCTCATCGGAAACCGTCGCGCGTTTCCAAAGTGCCACTCGGCTGCGTCGATCCGTGTCCGCGTGAGGCACGAAACACGGCGACGGTCTCCGCGACCTCACCAAGGAGGCGGTAGACGATGCGGTGTGGAGAAAGAATGACCTCGCGGATCTCGCTTTCTCCCGGGGAGTATTTGGTGCGACCCGGTGGGGTTTGTGTCTGCGACGAGCGAGGCCCGTCACTTGTAACCTTTGAAGTGACTCTGGCGCTTCGTGCCACCCTCTCGGTCCCGCCATGGCCGGAGCACATCGTCGCCGGTCGTAAAGGACCTTTCGGTCCGATGTCTCACAAGTTTGGTAAAGCAGACAACAGGCTTCGGAATAAAGCCTGCCTCGACGAGTCCTGCAGAGGTCGCTAGACTCCCGCTTCGGGAGGACGACATGCGCGACTTCTTCAGGGACGTGGATATCGAGCCGCAGGAAACCGGCGTGACCTTCAAGGCAGTGTCGCTGCGCGCGGCGCAGCTCTTTACCGCTCTCTACGGCGTGGTCGACTACACCGTCACGGACGACAACCTCGAACGGAACTTGTCGCGGCGTCTGAGGGACGAAGGATTCACGGTGTATCGGGCGATGGCCGACGCGACGACCGTTGATTGAACGGAGAACAGCGATGGCGACCAAAATGCTGCAGATGGAACTCGGCTCCTTCGAGGACAATATGGCGGCCTTCGAAGTTGCGCTCATGCTAATCCGCAACGGCCGGGAAGCAGAAGCCCAGGACCTATTACGCGAGATCAGAGAGGCGATCGAAGGCAGGGGTGAGCCCAAGTGCGTCCGGGCCTTGCTGCCCTTCGTCAAGCGTGCGATGGAACCATCCAAGGTCCGTCCCTCCAAGCCGGCCGCGCCGTGTGCGGACGGCTCGTGTGCCTATCAGCGCGCCAACTGGGAGGAGAAGGCCCTGAGAGCCGTCGTGGGGTTCCTGTTCGCCACCGAACTGGGGATGGTGGTGATCGTGGTGCTGGCCGAAATCGCCCACCGGGTGTGGTAGAAGTCTCCGGACACGCGGTCGCGCTATGCGACCAGAAAGCGACTTGCGCATGAAGCCCAGGCCCGTTCGGAGCGCCGCCAAGGTCGTCGACATGAGCCGCTCCACGCGGCAGTTGAACGCCGACCTGCCGACGCTGGTCGGCGATTTGAACCGGCGCTTCAGGCTGGGCGCCTTCGACCATGCGCTGTTCACGGATGCGGAGCGGGTCCTGGAACTCACGGTCAACGTGAGTCCCGTTGCTAACCAACTCGTGCTCAGGGCGCGCTGCCTGGCGGCCGAGATCCTCGAGCTGCAGGGGAAGATCACGCTCGCGCAGGACGCCGTGCGGGAAGGTGCTGATCTCTTCGCCCGATTGCAGTCCGGGCCGCCGCCGGCAGGAGATCACGACAGCCTCCGCCTGGCCCGTGAACAAGTCCGGTTTGGCGCTGACTACTCGCGGTTTCACCTGTATCGAAGGGGACGGTACAGCGAGGCCAAGCAGCAGCTCGCCTTCTATGAGTCGCTCACTCGCAAGTCGGTCCAGCGCGAAGGGTTCCGGTGCCATGCGACGCTGGGGTTGCTGAACTACTACAGTGGCTGCGCGGAGCGTCAGCAGGGGAATCTCGATGCGGCGGATCGCCACTACGAGGTCGCGATCCGGGAGTACAAGCGCCGCTCCGAACTGGTCGATCTCAACGCCGCTGCGCGTCGAGACCAGGAGACGGCGCTGGTACGACACAACACTGCCGTTATTCTCGGCCTAGGGCTAGGTTGGACCAACAGCCAGCGCGGCTTCCTCACGAAGGCGCTGCAGAACAGCATCCTTCCGGCACAGGTGCTTTTGGCCGACAGCTCTGATACGACCCACCGGGCGTATCTGGACCTGATCAGCGGTGCCATCTCCCGGTCGTTGGCGGGCGAGTCGAATCCCGAACTTCTGGAGGAAGCCAAGCGTTCCATCGCCCAGGCGAACCGCGCGTTCACGACTGCGCCCTACTGTCACGAAGCGTACGCGATCCGTGCGGAGTACGAGCTGTCCCTCTGCGCACTGAGTGCGCAGCAACTGGACGAGGCCGTGGAGTGCATCGGGCGGATGGACGGTCTCGCGCGGAAGCTCGACGATCGCCGCTGGCAGGCGATGGTATCGATCGTGCGCAGCCGCATCGCCATCAAGAGGAACAATTTCCCCGAAGCGCTCAAGCACGCTGAAACCGCTGCCGCTCTGGCGGAGGGCCAGGAGGAATCCCTCGGCCGGATCGATGCGGGCATCGCGCGGGCCGATGCTCTACTCAAGCTGGGGGAGGTGCCCGATGCACACCACGAGCTGGCTAAGGCCCTTGAGGTCGTCCGGCAGCAAGCCACGCCGAACCAGAAGATCGAAAGCGTGATCCGTTTGAAGCTCGCACTGGTCCACCTCGCCGAGGGTCGCGTCACCGCGGCCGAGGAGGAGTACGGCCAGTGGAAGCAGCGTGAGCAAGTGGTCGAACACGAGCTCGTCCGCGAGATGGGGAGAGATGTCGAGCGCCGCCTGCGTAACCTGACCGAGAACTTCTTCATCGAGGCCGGCACGAAGAATGTCAACCATACCTACCACAATAGGCGCATGCGTGCGTGGCTCATCTTGCGCGCCAGACGGCTCTATCCGCGCAAGTCGAAAGAGGAACTGGCGACGCTGCTCGGCATCACGAGGCCCACGCTCCACAACTGGGAGGTCGAGTTGTCCGACGAGCTGGCCGGCAAAACACCGGCGGGGCGGGAAGAGAACTGAGGAATTGATCGCCTGACCGGGCCAGCCTGCGATGCGAGCGATGCGCCGGCGTACGGGCGTCGACACGCACCCAACTGGCGCAACGAGCTTGATTGCGGCGTCGCATGAATCAGGGCTCCGGTATTTGCGTTCTCCGGCATCCACAGCGACCCATCGGGCGCCTGTTCCAGATGGCAGATACGACGGCCGACACTTCAGCCGCGCAGAACTGATGTAGGGATCCTGACAATGTCCGTTATGATGCCTAGTCTCGGTGTAAGCGCTGATCGAGTCGGCTGATGCCCAACTGACGAGGAACTCGCGGCAGCCTAGCCCAAGAAGATGTGGGTCGGATCGTCCTCGACCTCCTGCAGCACTTCCCGGAAGCGCGGGACGCTCTCGAATCCCTCGTAGCTGTGCCATCGCAAGTTGCGGTTGCGCCAGCGCAGGGACCAGGTACCCATCCTGCCGTTATAGACGAACTTCGCATACTGGTGCTCGGTGTGCCGGGCCGGATCCTGAAAGTGCGGGCGGCGTTCCACGAGGACCACTACGTTGCGCTCGATTGTGTAGACGTAGGCCAACTTCGATCGGATGGCTGGCGGGACGCGGTCGCAGAATCGGTCCAAGGCCCGTCTCACTCGTGCCAGTTCAAGTTCGGGGATAGGCATCCCTGCCACCCTCTTCGCTACCAAGTACACGTTGGCGCCGCGAATCCGCACCTTATCTGGCTCCACGATCCACAGTTGGTGTTCAGCCCATTGGCTGGCCAAGACCGGAAGCGCCCGAGCCAAACATGTGGAGGACCAGCCGTCTACTTGGCGTCGCTGGCGGCCGCCCCGCATCGGGGATTCTAGGCTGGAAGCGGCTGCACTCGTTCCTGCGCCAAGTCCGAGGCGTAGGCCAGCGCCGCCTGGATGCCCTCGAGCGTTAGCGACGGGTAGCTGTGAACGGTCTCGCTTGGAGACAGCCCGTCGGCCAGATTAGCCAGAACGACGGCGACGGGAATCCGCGTACCTCGGATGCAGGCTTTTCCGTGAAGAACGGCCGGATTGACGGTGATGTGGTCTTGCCAGCGCATCGGTGATTCCTGACAACGAGGATACCCAGAACGCCGCCTGGCTGTCTAACACTACATGGCTCGGCTACCTGGTACGTCCCGCTACAACTCAGCTCCGAGACGATACCAGCGGAAGTGCCCGAAGATCTGGACCCTCTCTTCGGCGTCAATCCGCATCCGGCCCTTCTCTGTCGCGATGACTCCGATCACCTCGGCGTCCGGATCGCTGAAGCGGTCGAGCACGCCTGTTACTGTGTCGCGGAGCAGTGTGTTCAGGAACTGTCGCCCAGCAGCACCAAGCAGGTACGCGCAGGTGTATTCCCAGGGCACGCCCTCGCCTTGATGCTCAACGCCGTATCGGCGGTCATCGTCCTCCAGGTAGTGCTGGAGGCAGTGAAGAACTCCCGTTAGATCCTTGGGCTGTTTCCTGTCGCTGAAGGCGACCAGCTTGAGCAACGCGTAGAGCGGGAGAGGCGCGAGTGGCACCGTCGGGCCGTTCTCGATCTTCGTCTGGAGGGCATGCGGCACCACCTGGCCGAAACCAGCCATGTTGAAGATGACGCCCTCTTCGAGCTGGAGACGCCCATCAGGTGCGATTGCGTCGCTGAACGGAAGGAGATCGACGAGACCTCCTGACGTGTGTTGCATCCGGTGAGGCACACGCGTGCGCGTGAAACCAAAGGCCGCAAGTCGGTCCTTCGTGTCTCGAACTCGGCGAAGCTCTGGACGAACACTGTCACGTCCGCGTCGTTGGTCATCTGCGCAGGGCGAGCGTCCAGGAGCAGTTCTGGCACAAGGGCGCCGACGATGCCGAATGGAATACCGAGTTCGCGCAGGCCGCGCTCCAGATCGGTGATGACCGCAACCAGGCCTGGGTCAATGCGTGGCATGGTCAAGAACTGTCGGCAGCAGGAGTTCCGCCGCTTCGAGCGCCTGACCCGTGCCGCGGTATCGCAGCTCGGCGTAGGCGAGCAGGTCGGGCGCTATCGGGAGTTCGCCGTTGGCGGCCTCAGGGATCACAAGCGGACCGGGAGGTTCGATGATCAAGAGATTGCCGCCGCGGACGGCAGGTTGGGCGATGAGAGCCTTCTGGGTGTCTCGGTCCTCGAATAGTCGAATCGGAGCGTAGATCTCCGTCTCTTCCGCTCGGAAGAAGTGCGTGCGGCGTTCTGCCGCGTCAGCCCCGGTGAGTGCCCACTGCGGCGCGCGCGCGCCCAGGACGGTGTGCAGCCGCGCCCAGATTTCCTGCTTCTCTCCGGCGCGAACCTGAAAGCGGCGTTCCCGCAGCTTCGGACGAAGGCCTTCAACATAGGCCTGGATCCACAGGGCGACGAGCGCCTGGCGGTCCGCGATTCGCCGTCCGTCCTTCCCGTCGAGCAGGAGCCCGCGGGCGGCAAGGTCGTTCATGCACGCGGTCAGCGTGCCCAGGGCCACGTCGGCGTGGTCTGCCAACGTGCGGTAGGGGGCGTTCGTCAGGGCAGGTCGGATCAGAATCGCCATGACGGTCTTGATCCAACCCTTTTGCGGGCGGCCAGGGGCAGTCGTTTGTTTGGGGGGCTGCCGGCCCTCCACGTGAACGAAGAGTCCAGGCGCGTGAAGATGTGCGTTGCCAGCGAGATCGAGGTAGTCGATCTCGGCTCGTTCGAGGACGGCTGCCTGTTGAGGTCGGACATGGGGCGCCAGAAGCAGGAGCCTGTCGCCGGCGTGTTCAGCCGGCAAATCCCCCCTGCGCCGATTCAGTTGCTCGACTATGACTCCGACGTCCTGATGACGGAGATGACGCTTCTCCTC
>Ga0307505_10000089_pt1 | contig 116210 bp, 102 predicted proteins | sample 23_S_MG_FD_202183 | JGI IMG/M metagenome (GOLD analysis project Ga0307505, IMG submission 202183) | Soil microbial communities from Populus trichocarpa stands in riparian zone in the Pacific Northwest, United States - 23_S | ecosystem: Environmental > Terrestrial > Soil > Riparian zone >...
CGCACTTGGAAGGATCGTGTACGGGGAACCGGCGACGGTTGCTGTAGCTGCTGCACCGGTGCTGGTGAGCGTGACGGAGTCGACAGTGTCGCTGTTGACGAGGCCGCTGACGCTGAAGTCAGTTGACGGCGTGGTCTGGTCGAAGACGACTGTGTCGCCGTAGACCTTCGACTTGTTGTTGGCCGTGATGGTCAGCGGACGCGGATCCACGGTTAACGAACCGTTGACGTAGCTGATGTTGTAGTTCGAGAGCCCAGTGCCGACGGCGGCGCTCGGAACGATCGTGTAAGGCGAACCGGCGACAGTTGCAGTTGCTGCTGCACCGGTGCTGGTCAGTGTGATGCTGTCGACGGTGTCGCTGTTGACGAGACCGCTGACGCTGAAGTCGGTTGAAGGTGTGGTCTGATCGAAGGCGACGGTATCGCCGTAGACCTTGGTCTTGTTGTTGGCTGTGATCGTTAAAGGACGCGGATCGACAGTCAAAGAGCCGTTGACGTAACTGATGTTGTAGTTCGAGAGGCCAGTGCCGACGGCCGCACTTGGAAGGATCGTGTACGGGGAACCGGCGACGGTTGCTGTAGCTGCTGCACCGGTGCTGGTGAGCGTGACGGAGTCGACAGTGTCGCTGTTGACGAGTCCGCTGACGCTGAAGTCAGTTGATGGCGTGGTTTGATCAAAGACGACCGTGTCGCCGTAGACCTTCGACTTGTTGTTGGCCGTGATGGTCAGCGGACGCGGATCCACGGTTAACGAACCGTTGACGTAGCTGATGTTGTAGTTCGAGAGCCCAGTGCCGACGGCTGCGCTCGGAACGATCGTGTAGGGCGAACCGGCGACTGTTGCGGTCGCAGCCGCACCGGCGCTGGTTAGCGTAATGCTGTCGACTGTGTCGGCATTTATAAGACCAGCGACGCTGAAGTCTGTTGACGGTGTGGTCTGATCAAACGTGACCGTATCACCGTAAGTCTTCGTCTTGTTGCTGGCCGTGATCGTCAGTCCTTTTTGATTGATCGTCAGACTGCCGCTGCCCGAACTCGCGTTGAACCCGCTAGCTCCCGAATACGACGCCTCAATCGTGTAAGCCCCTGCTACTGTTCCCGCCGGCAATAGATAGTTGACGCTCGCCGCACCGGCAACGATCGTGGTATCTGTGGTGGCAACGCCGATCGTCGTTGGTCCCTGCTTGACCGTAAACGTGACCGATCCGTTGTTCACTGCCGGTCCACTCGCAGGCGTGACGGTCGCATTAAGTGCCACCGACGCATCGCCGTAAGTCGCTGTCGCGTTCGTCACCGCCGTTGTGGTGTTAACGGCCGCTGAGTTAACAATCAACGTGAGTGTGTTGCTCGCCGTTGGACCAGGTCCCTGGCATCCACCTCCTCCATTGGTCCCGGTTACCTGGAACGTATAAGTTCCAGTTGGCGTCGAAGCACTGGTGGTCACACTAAACGAGGTGACGACGTTTGCTCCGGTTGTAGTCACCGGATTTGTCCCAAATACAGCCGCGGCTCCCGCGGGAAGCGCGGGTGTGACGTTGAACGTGACCGCACACGGATTAGTATTTCCACCAACAATCAACGTGAGATTTCCGTAGTTCGCAGTTGCGCCTTGTATTACGGTTACGCTCGTCGGAGCGGCTACCGTAATGCTCTGCGGGTTCGCATCAGTGAAAGTCGTTTGCGCAGTCGTGCCGGAAGTCAATCCGCGCGCGCCGACGATGAACTTCATGTCGATGTCATAAACCTGCACTAAATAGTCGCCGACAAAATTACCCTGCCCGTCCGCGACAACATCCAACCCACGTTCTTGCGGCGTGTGCGGATCTTCGTGAATCTTCAAGCGAACAGTTTCACCGGGCTGGAAACCGCGGCCACTGATGTGCGCAGTTTCGCCCGGCGCGTAATCCATCTTGTCCGTGGAGATCGCTGCACTCGAGCTCCCTACTACTGAACTAGAACTCAGCACTGCGCCACTGCTATTTGCCCCGCCAACCACCAGCGCTTGTCCGCCGAGTTCAGTAATCGTGTGTCCACTGCGATCGAAGAGCGGATCCGTCTGACCGTTGTGAAAGAGCGCAGCGCGCGTTTGCGCAGAGAGAATCTGTCCGGCCAACCCAACACAAGGATCACTTTCCGGCACCACGTGCGCGTACGCGCCAAAGCCTTCATAAACCGGATCGTAGATTTCCATCGATCCATCGGTATTGCCGCCAATGATCTGAACCTTGCCATCAAACAACACGCGCAAGTGCGGCCGCACACGCGCGACCCTCAGCGTGCTGTCGACGGTTGAAAACGTACCCGCCGGCGTGTCGAAGATTTCGCCCGAGCTCAGCTCGGTGGCCCCACTCTTGCCGCCAACAAGCAACACACGCCCGTCCTGCAACAACGCCGCGGAGTGCATCGCACGAGCGGTATTCAAACTACCAGCGCCGGTGAAAGCCGTTAACGAAGAGTTGAGAATCTCAGCCGTACCACCCGCATCACCTCCCGCAACGAACACACGCCCATCAGCAAAAAGCGTCGCGCTGTGTCCGGCACGCGCGACGCTCATCGATGGACCATTGGTAAACGCGCCAGTGGCCGGATCGAAGATCTCGGTCGACGTGAGCGCTCCAGTCGCGTTGCGCCCGCCGGCAATCAATACGCGTCCATCAGCAAGCAACGTCGCGGTATGATCCGCGCGCGCATCATTCATGTTTCCCGCCGCCGCAAAGGTTGAGGAAGATGGATCGTAAATCTCCACCTCGTTCAACACGCCGCCGGCATTCTCACCGCCCGCAATCAACACACGCCCGTCACCCAGGCGCGTGGCTGTATGCCCGCGCCGCTCGGTCGCCATGGTTGCACTCTCAGTCGCAAACTCTGCTTCGAGCGCGTGGTCTGCATGCGCCGCTTTCGCCGGTGCTGGGCCACCCGCGACGATCGAAGTTGCTTTCGCAAACAACAACCGCCCAAGCGAACTCGCCGACGAATTGCTCGCGGCGAGTGCGCTGCCGGCGATCGCGATCAAGGCAACCAGTGGAACAAAGCGAAAGCGTGTTTGGGAGGTAGAAAAACGGCGAATAGACTTTGGGCGAGTCGGGGGAAACGTTCTCATGGAAGCTCCTAAAAAAGTAGATATCGCCGCGGCGGTTAACCACGGACTGGACGATGGTTTGGGCTTCGACGGCTTGAAACGCCTTATCGCAGAACCGCAAGCCGGTTAGAGAGCGGTCCCCGCACGCGAAAGGAAACAGTCTTTCAAGTCACTCCCAGGTTCGGTGCATTCAGCAAGCTTGTAAAACTTCTCTGGGCAAGCCGCTGGGCCACAACCGCAACCCGGTCCTTTCGCGAGAGAGGAACCTAACTAGCCGCGAGTTCGCAGTCGTGTATCCGGGCATAGTGCAAGGAGCGGGCCAATACTTTCAGAATCAACGTGGTAGACTAACGGAAAGCTAAATTGCTCAAGGCGGAAAAGTTAAACAGCGTAGTGCGTCCGTCAGGTCATGAGCGGCCAGCGTTAATACTCGTTTTAACTGCTCGCTAGCGCTCACCTGTAGCAGAAACTAAGCGACGGCACGCATTAAAAACGCAACTTGACACTCTCAACGACGCGTTGTTAAGTTGCAGACGGAGAGCAGAATCAACGTTCAGCTCATCGGTTATTTGATACGTGTTCCTGAAACGATAAAGGCACACCACGCGTGAGCATGGGTCGCAAAACCTACAGAGATCCGCAAGAAACCAGAATCCTGGCGGACCTGGCTGGGTTACCGAAAGCAGGAGAAGTGTTCGGTAGCTACACTCGCGCGCGGTCCGCCTCTAACGCTTCTCTCCTAATCGAAAAAAACTAACAACCCAACTCGCTGACTTGAGAACGCCTTTGTTGTTCCCAATCGCGCCGCCGTGTGTCTCGCGCGGGCGCAAAGGCCCCACCTCAACGTCTGCAAATAGAAAGAGTGTATGAGATGAAGATTATTAGTGCGGGCCTACTATTGTCGCTGGTCACGTTATCGCAGATTGCTACATTACCAACCGTCAACGCCGCAAAACGGGAAGTAACTCCGCCATCCGTGCCGGGAAGACTCCTGGTTAAGTTCAACGCGAATATCGGATCGCTTCACGCGCGAGAAGTCATCGCCGCATTGGGCACACGTGACGCGAGCGAGATTCCCGGTGTTGGCGTTCACATCGTCGAGCTGCCTTACCAGGCAAACGAGCAGGCATTCGCGAATGCTTTCCGGGGTCGTTCGGAAGTTGAGTTTGCCGAGCCCGACTTGCTCCTTTCACCTCAGCAGATGCTTCCGAACGATCCGCTGTTTCCCTCCTGGTACCTGCAAAAAATTGATGCTGCCAACGCTTGGACGATCACGACCGGAAGTAGCGACATCACCATTGCGATTCTCGATACAGGTGTTGAGTCGAGCCATCCGGATCTCGCGTCAAAGATCGTTCCGGGAAGAAACATCTACAACAACAACGACGATACGAGTGATGTCTACGGACACGGCACTGCCGTTGCTGGAGTGGCTGGAGCTGCGAGTAATAATGGAATCGGCGTGGCTTCGGTTGCGTGGGGCTGCGGCATCATGCCGGTCAGGATTTCCGATTCCTCCGGCTTGGCGAGCGCTTCAAACATCGCGAACGGTCTCACCTGGGCCGCCGATCATGGCGCACGCGTCGCTAACGTGAGCTATCGCGTGACCGGCAATAAAACGATCTCTTCCGCCGCGAAATATTTTCAGAGCAAAGGCGGTGTTGTGGTTGCCGCTGCCGGTAATAACAGCACGCAGGAAACTGCGCCGGACGATCCGTACATTCTGACCATCGGCGCAACCGATCCGCAGGACGTCCTTTATTACTATTCCAACTATGGAAACAATCTGGACCTCGTCGCTCCGGGCAACAACACGACAACGTTGCTCGGTGCTCAATACGGCGCTGGTGGCGGAACATCGTTCGCGTCGCCCGTAGTCGCCGGCGTGACTGCCTTGATGTTGTCAGCGAATCCAAAGCTGACACCGGCCCAGGTTACGGAAATCCTAAAACAGTCAGCAGACGATCTCGGCGCGGCTGGACGTGACAATGTTTACGGAAGTGGGCGAGTTAACGCCGCGAGAGGGGTGAGCGCGGCCCGGGCCACACCCGGTACTGACGACTGCCGAACCACACCGCAAGGTTTACGACGGTGCCGGTAACGCCGGAGTGTCAATAACGAGCGCCGACCGGAGGATCGGCGCTCGTCTGTTGCGGGCCAAGTCGAGATTAATCACATCACGACCGCCAGCGTTGTGTAGATCAATACGGCCATCCGCGCCAGCAGACTCGTAGCCTCTGAGCGTGGTTTAACGGCCGCATTCACTCTATCCGGTGAGACGACGGTTGGCGCGGAAGCAGCAGCACCTTCCGTGAAACAAACGACGAAGGTGTCAGTATTACTGCCACAGCTCGTAGAAGAACTGTCGGTCACGCGGACACTGTAGGTGCCTGGACTGCTCAGCGGCAGGTCAGCGGAGTTGTTGTTGAGGTCCACGCCATTCTTCTTCCAGAAGAAGATGTAGGGCCCAGTTCCTCCAGTGACTGTCGCATGTAAGTGGGCAGTGCCAAGGCACGCATCTGCCAAACTAATCTCCACGGTCGGATTCTGATTGATCTTAATCGTCATCGTATCCGTGCCTGGACCACACGATCCTGCGGGATCGTTGGTTGTTAGGGTAAGTGTTACCGTGCCGGCGGTAATTTCCGCAGCGGACGGTGTGTAGATCGCGTTCAACGTATTAGCGTTCGGATTGAATGTGCCAGTGCCACCACTCCACGCCGCGCTCAGTGCCGAGCCGCTGATGCTGCCGTTGAGTGTCACTGCCGGGCTACTCGCACAGACCTCCTGATCGGCACCCGCGTTGGAGAGGGCCTTAGGCGAGACCGTGAGGTCTACCGTGTCAACTGCATCGGCACACGACGCACCCGTGACTGTGAGCTTTGCTCTTACAGTACCGACGCCGGCGAGTGTGATGATCGGATCTTCATCACCCGGATTGACGATGTTTGCCGTCGTAGTGCTGTTGGCTGCATCGATGGTCCAGGTGCGAGTACCGCCCGTTGGAACAGTCGAAGACGCATTCATGGTGAAAGCAAAGCCGCTCGTTTCACACTGCTCCTGATCGGTTCCTGCCGCCGCTGCGGGTTGTTGATGAACCCGTACCGTAGCCGAGCACGACTCCGATCCGCCGGCGTTTGATGTGGTCAGCGTGATCGTGTAAGAGCCGGCCCCACTCGTTGTCACGTTAGCAGAGATCGTCCCATCCGAAGGATCTGTGTCCGAACTGCTGATGAACGCATTCGATCCGCCGCTGTTCACGATCTGGAACGAATAGGTTTGACCAGCCACAGCGGTACCTCCCAGCGCATGGGTCGTCACTGCCGGAAGATCACAAACGTCGATGTTATCGTTTGTAAGAGAACACCCGGCCGGCGGCTCAACGGCGTTGGCTGATAGCGATCGATCCTGGTTACCGCCACTGCCGTCGAGTGAGATCAAGCGCGTGTGATAGGGCGAACCACTGATGCCGGAAGCTGAGTTGCCGGTTCCCCAATCGAGCGCCCTCGCAATATGACCACCCCAAGCCATCACGACAGTCGCATTTGAGGCCGTGAAGTTGATCGTAATACGCGTTGAGGACTGAGCTGCTGATAGATCACCCTGCGGGTTCGTATAAACCATGCTGTTGATGGTGCCGTTGTACATGGTCATGCGGCGCTGTGCGACGGGCAGGGCATTGAAAGCATTTTGTGGTAGACCTGCTATCGGAGAATTCACGCCCGTAGGCGCGGGAATATCGAAGGTAGTGAAGCTGCCAGGATTGCACCCGGGCACAATATCTTCCGGGTGATTTGCCGGACCGCAAGGTTGAATGCTCTCGTTGACTCGTTGGAAGTGTGTGATGAAGTCGATCGCATTCGCACTGCTATGCTTCACGTCCCATTCGATCACGACCGAGTGATTACCTAGCGTCAGGTTCTGCATAACCATGCGATAAGGAATTGACTGGCCTTCCTGATAGTGAGCATTGGAAGCGCCGGCGTTTCCGTTCACCCAGTCAGCCGGGTTATTGCATGAATTGGGGACCGTGTCGTCGCAGCCGACACCACCATTACGAACCTGGCTGAGGTCCGCTGATGCCGGTTTGAATAGGACCACTGCTGAACTTAGAGCAGATGCTGATCTGAGGGCTGTAGATCCGGTCATTGTGCAGATGAGGAGCGCAAGAATACCTGCACTAACGGCGAATATTCTGAGACCGACACTACTGCCTCTTTCACCGCTATTTGTTTTGTATTTCATTTTTTACTCCTTGATGATCAGGAACCGCGGATCCGCACGGATGGGGTTCGGGAAGAGAGAGAGGGACTTTCTTGTGTCGTCCGCGGAATGCGCTTAGCGGGTTGGGATAGCGCGCCCACGAACGAGATGGAAGTTTCTGGGCTGTACTACGAGTGCAGTCTAGGTGTGCAAGGAAATTAGAACAATAAGGAAAGCTGCCGATTTTTGATAGCAGAAATATTTACTTTAAAGCGGCATCCCACCAACGAAGGTGATGGTGCTTTCCCCGACTTAATCTACAAGGCTCGTCACCACTGACCCAGGAAACCCACCAACAAGTTGGCGGATCGTTCACCCCCAGACCCTGTAGAAAGAGTTGAAAAGCACCACCAACTACGTTGGTGGGACTTGTGTCGGCACTCCGCGTAGCAATAAAGCGCGGTGAATTTTTTTGAGGGCCCGGACCAGCCCGAGCCCTCCCTGGAAGCACCGGTCGGGTTGATCGCCGAAGTCGCCCTCTCAGAATCGACCTCGGCGAGTCTCACGGTTAACTTCCAAGACGCCAGGACATCTGGGCAGCCCTGGCGCTGACTAAATCAATTCGCCAAAACAGAGCTGTCCCGCTCATGCCCGAACCGTGCGCGCTCGAGGTGACTCAATAAGGCCTTGGACCACCTGCGCTACTTGAGACAAAGGCTTTGGTTTACGCAAAAAAGCATCGGCTCCTGCTCGTCGTGCTTCTTCTTCAACTTCTTTGGACCCATAAGACGTGAGTACAACGATCCGTGTGTCCGGATTGCGTTTATGGACCAGCTTGATGATCTCGATGCCATCTGGATTCCGGGTCAAGCCCAGCCGGAGATCCTGAATGATCACTCGATAATCAGTAGCCTTAATGAGTCCCTCTGCTTCTTCGATCTCCCTGGCGGTATCTACTTTGAAGCCATGTTGCGAAAAGTATTCGCTCATGGAAAAACAGATCGATTCTTCATCGTCGACCACCAGGAGGGTTCGCGAAGTCAGTTTGTCCTCGGCTCTGATCTTGTCGCGACCGCGCAGGAACTCCAGCAATCGGCCGGACACACTCTTGATCATCAACATGGGGGCGGTCGCGTTAACTCCTTAATGGTTGCCGGCTTGCCGCTTTACGTCTTGAAACGTTTGCGCAAGCCTGCTGCCAGTGTTGCCAAACCAGTTCCGAGAAGAAGCATGCTGGCCGGTTCGGGTACTTCATTCGATGTTCCGCTGTCTGCGGCAAAGCCGGTCGGGTTGCCATTTGTCGGGGCGATGTGAATCGCAAAATGGGCACCCGCGCTATTTGCTTCGAACAGATCACTCGCGGAAGAGAAGCCGCCGGTACGGCTGACTGTGAAACTGAAACTCGTGACGGCGTTTGCCGGATTGCAGCAACTGAGTGTGACGTCAAAGTTTCCGAAGCCATCCATCTGGCCGCCGCCGAGATTAGCGGTGAATCCCGCGGGCATGTTCGTGACGCTAAGACCCGTTGTACTGCCGAGGATGTTGAATCCGAAAATACCGTTATTGCCGTTGCCAGTGCCGAAAGCTGTGAAGCCCATCGCCATTTGAACGGTGACGTCGATATTGCTTCCGTTTAGCACATAGGTAACGGTCGCATAAGGACCGGGTGTGCCGCTGAGGCCCGGATTAGGTGTGTTGATTACCACCTGATCCGCACTTGCTGCTGCGGCGGAACCCATGACAACAACCGCAAACATCGCGAGGGAGAGCGCGAGCTTACGGACACTACGAGGTGACGACATGGTAAAACTCCTTCCTTCCTTGTAAGCGAAGATGACTGCCCGTAATCCAAACTTCTTCGCAATCACTTCAATTGTTAAAGGCCGTGGATTGGTAGGAGAAGCACTGCGGCTGGCAGGGCTCAAACCACCTCCTGTTTTTGGCACTTTCAAACGCTCGAAACACCGGGGCAAATGGCGTTCGAAACGCGGTCTGGTTGCGCAGTTTTGGCAGTGCAACTAGGGGATTATGTGGTTGTTGCAATTCGATAACAATGGAGGTCTTTGCCCATTTCTGTGGCAGGAATCTAGGGTTTTTTGCGGGGTGGACATGGCAGGAAACTGCCAAATTGGGTAGGTGAGTACCCTGATCGGAGGATTATTTGGGCATCTTTGCGAGGCCGTGGCGGAAGGCGTAGATAATCAGCTCCAAACGGTCGGAAACTTCCAGCTTTGAGAAGACGGAACTGAGATGGTGGGTCACGGTTGTTTCGCTGATAAACAGTCGTTCGCCGACCTGTTTGTTCTTTAATCCTTCCCCGATGAGGAGAATCACTTCGCGCTCGCGTTCAGTCAGCGATTCAATCTTCACGAGCTCCGGATCGACCATCGCCGGCCGGCTCAACTCCTGAATCATGTCGCCCACCATTGAGCGCTCGATCCAGACTTCGCCTTCATGAACTTTCTTGATCGCTTTGAGGAGCTGATCCGCCGCGTGTTCCTTGAGGACGATACCCATCGCGCCGCGCCGAATCGCGCGCCGGTGCGAGTCGGGATTCTGCACGCCGGTCAGTATCAGGACGCGTGACTTGGGGCTTGTTTGACAGAGTTCCGGCAGGAACGTTAGGGCATCTTCGTCGCCCAGCAGCAGATCAAGGATGATCACGTCGGGAGTTTCACTGGCCGCTCGCTCGAGGGCCTCCTCCCGGTTGCCGGCCATGGCGACAACACGCATGTTTTGATCGTGTTCGATCAACATCCGCAAACCACTGCGGATGACCACGTGGTCGTCGACGATCATGATGGTAATAGGCCGCTCGGTCATGATGAGGTTCTCTATAGAGGGATGCCAACGCTGACGACAGTATAATTCTTTTCGTCTACAAATACCTGTGTCTCTCCACCCAGCAATGCCGCCCTTTCGGCAATCGAGTGGGGCCGGAACGTCTTCACGCTTTCATGGCCGTCGCGGTGCTCGAATTCCGGATTTGTCCGCGGCCGGCTGTTCTTGATCTGCAATAGCAGCGAGCTGTTTTTACACGATATCTCAACCCGCGCGTCACGACAAAAGGCATGACGCCTCACGTTACTCAGTCCTTCCGCGACGATTTGAAAGATTTCTGCCGCGAGGCGATCGTTGACCTTTACTTTACCACGCGCTTCGACGTCCACTTTGATTCCGGTTACAAGTGAGAAGCGCTCCGCGAAACGTTCGATGGCCGGCAACAACACATCGGTTCGCTCTTCGCCGGCGCGTAAGCCCCAGACAAAACGGCGCATCTCGGTGAGCTCGTGGTTGGTGAGCTCGAGCAGTTCCTGGATGTCGCCACGGATCGCTGTGTTTCCCGCCTGGAGTTTCTGGTCCAACGCCGAAAGCCCAAACTGCAAACCGAGATACGGCTGAATAACGCTGTCGTGAATGTCCGCGGCGATCCGGCGCCGCTCCTGTTCCGCGGCGTCAGACGCAAGGTTATCGATCAGGCGGATATTTTCCATGACGGGCGTCACGTGGTCCATCAACTGCAAAAGGAATTCCATGTCCGGCGCGTCTATGCGCGTTGGCCCATCGATGATGTACAGACGGCCGACCGGTTGATGACGGTAATAGACCGGCATGGAAATATAACGCTGCGCGTCGAGCATGCCCGCGAGTTTGTCGGAATCGTTGGAGCTCGTTTCCGAAAACAGTTTGGTCTTCACGTCAAACAATCGCGTTTGTGAGGCGCGGTTGCGCGTGTAGATCACTGCCTGGTCAAGAGACGGCGCCAGAAACTGCGCTGCCGCCTGCCGGCCGATCTCGGGTGGCGCGGAGCGGCTCGGTGTAGTGCCGCGCGTGACGTGATACATCTGATAGGTTTCGGCGCCCGGCTTTCCCGGGATTACCAACAGGCAAACCTCCGCATCGTAGAAAGCAATCATGCTGTCGAGAATCGCTTTGATGGTCCGATCGATGCCGTAACGAGGATTGGAAAAGACGGTGACGTCTTTCAAAAGCTTCAAACGGTTTTTCAGCTCCGTGTGATAGCCGCCCCAGCGCGCGATGATATAACCAAAAGTCAGCAGACCGATCACCGCCATCAAGAGCTGGTTCAGATTTAGTGGTGTACCGCTTGTAACGGCCATCAGACTGGCGAGCACATAGACACCGGCCGACGCCAGAGTCAAACGTAAACCATCTCTAAGTCCCCAACTAAAAGACGCAACGGTGATTGCGAAGAAGAAGAAATAACGAAAGAGGCTATTGCTACTGGCGAACGTGATCAGCGGGATGTACCACAGCAGATCGAGCCACGGAATAATCTTGTGTGTAGCGATTGGATTGCGCCGCGCTGAGAGTTGGTAGATAAAGAAACCATAGGACGAGTAGAGCACCAGCGTAATGACGGTCGGGATGGACCATGTGCCATTGTTGACGATGTCGAGCACCGAAATAAGGAGCGCGGAAATGCCGAGCACGACGCGCATGCCCGAAATCAAACGCACGTCGATCCAGTGCTCTGAGAACGGATCTCGCACGGCGACTGGATTGGTTACGGACTCGGCGATCATTATCTTTTGAGAGCTCCGCTAACGGCCGGAGACTCTGGGCGATCTGTTTCCAATGTGGATGTGAGGACCAGTGGCCACGCCGGAAACGGGGCCGCGAAAAACCAAAAAGGGAATCGATTCCTGGCGTAAAAATTGGATCAGCGCGCGGCCCTCAACGCTGTCGGGATGCAGCCCGACGTCCATCCCGTTGCGATGGTCCAAGCCCCAGCGCGTGTGCAGATCGGACTGTCCGAACGCCGTCGTCGGCAGCTTTCGTTTGAACTTGGCCTCAAAAAAATCCTGGATCTTTGCTGCTTCTGCCAGCCGCCATTTAATCGTTCCTTCCACTGGACCAGACGCAGGCGCGGCTTCCACCGGATTCGGGTATTCAATGCGCACGACGCGCTCCCGATCGAGAAAGGTCGTAACGTTTCCGCGTTTGTACCAGTAGCCGTCGCGCGACTCGAAAACTTCGTCAACAATCAATGGCCGCGCGTCTTTCAAAACGAGCGCGATCTTATCGGGCTGCGCATCGGTCTGAGCGTCTGCCTGCGCTTGAGCGCAAATAGATCCGGAGAACAGTAGTAGCAATGTCGGGAAAAGTTTTTTCCACACAAGAGACACGGATCTATGATTTTGGTGCGAAGTAACCAACGCGCGTGTGCGGTTGGTACGCCGGGTTAGTAGTTTCCACCCGCACGCGCCGAAAACTTCCATCGCGCTGTTTATTCAGTGGCGTGAAGTAGAGCGCGTATTGATGGCGCAACTCGTCGGCCACTTCCGCGTAGGTTGATTCGAGCGCATCGAAGGTTAACGGTTTGTACAGACGGCCGCCAGTCGCCTGGGCCAGTTGGGCCAGGTTCTGTTCGCTGCGGTCCAGCACGCGCAAGCCCTCGCGGAGATCGTCGATGCGCAGTTGGTTAAACTGTGCGTTGCTGGCGGAACCGCCCACCAGCGAGTCGAGCTCAGCTCGTTTGCTGGCGCGCGAGATTTCAGTATTGCTGACGATGTAAACAGTCACCTGCGACTTGATGAGCGACTGCAAGGCGGTTTCCAGCGTAGTCGTGCCGCGGCCACTGTCGATACCATCCGACAACACAATCACCGCGCGCCGCGATTTTGTTACTGGTCCAAACTGCTCGCGCGAAGTCAGGTACAACGCGTCGTTGAACCGGGTGAACATGCCGGGTTCGATGCGGTTCAACGCGCGCTTCAGTTGAAAACGGCTCTTGGTCCAGTCTTGAATCAACTCCACTCGATCGTCGAACTTGACCAGGCTGAGGCGATCGTCGGTCGCGAGACGAGCGGCAAAGCCTTCGGCAGCACGGCGGAAGTCGTCGAGGTTTCTGGCCACTGAAGACGAAGCATCGACCATCAGCGCGACGTCGACCGGCACTTGCCGCAGCGCGAGATCGCTCAGCGGTTGCAGCCTGTTGTCTTCGAAAACGCGAAAATCGTTTCGCGTAAGGTCGTTAACCAGACTGCCGTCGCCGTTGCGGACGGTGACCGGAAACATCACTTCCGTTGTGTCCACCGAAACCACGTCGCCCGGGGTGATTTCCTGTTCGGGTTGCTTTTTGAGTGTTGGAACAGGCGGCGGCGGGCCCAACTTGTCCAGTTCGGATTGTGGTTTCTGCGGCGTCTGTGATTTCGCCGTTGACTTCGGTTTAGGTTGTTGAGTTTTGCGCTGGGCGTGGGCTACGGACAACAACAGCGCGGCACAAATAAACAAGACGAGGAGACGGTTTATTCTCATAAATGTTCACCTCGGTCGTTTATTTGTCCTCGCCCATGGCTGCTTTCATGGCAGCCAATACGCGATCGCTGACGCGGCGTTTGCGCAGTTCCTCGAGCTTGGTTGCGCTCAGGTCAAACTCCACCGGCGACTGCTCGATCCTTCTGATGATCGTGCCTTCAGAGAATCCGGCTTCCACCAGCTCGACGATCGATTCGTTCGTCAGGCTCTTGGTCTTCTCGAGTTTTGACGGATCGGCTCCGCCAGCTTCGGTTGGTGGTTTGAGAATGCGAACTGTGGCGCTGCCCGTAGTAACGACGTCGTTCTCGGCTCCAGCATTGCCCGTGTTCGAACGAGATTGTCCTTTGGAACCGCCGCTCGAACCGAAGATGCTGGTACCAGGATCAGAAGAAGAATTGCCGCCGGAGTTGTTGTTGCCGGCCTTCGGATCGAGGCCTTTGGTCATGAACTCTTCGTCGCTCCACGACTCGTCGTCAAAAAGATTCATTCCTTCCTGGCGCGCGAGCATGGCGACGATGACCTTCTCGCTGACGCCGTTGCGCTTCAATTCGATCATGCGATCGGCTGACAGATCGAAATTGGGAACGCGCGCATTGATGATCGAGATTATGGTCTTTTCTTTGAAGCCTGCTTTGGCCAGTTTGACAACGGCTGCGTTGTTAAGCGTTTTCTGTGTCTGAGAGGTTTGGGCCAATGTGCCCGGGGCAAGAATTAAGGCGAGGGAGACGGAAAAAAGAATACGTGCTGCCAATGATTTCATGCTCTCACCCTGCTTTCTTGTAGAACTAATTATCGCTGCGGAACCGCCGTGTCAGTCTCTTCCTGAGGTTTACGGCCGTCGATCCCGTAGCGCTTGCCGATCTTTCTTACGTAATCGCGAGTCTCTCGGTAAGGGGGGATATTACGCCCGTACTTCATTACCGCCCCCTCGCCCGCATTATAACTCGCCAGAACCAAATCAACCCGGCCCTCGAACATCGCCAGCAGTTCTTTCAGGTACCGCACGCCACCCATGATGTTTTCGCCCGGATCGTACGGGCGGCGCACGCCCAAACGACGGGCGGTGCCGGGCATTAACTGCATTAGTCCCTGCGCGCCCTTCGGGCTGCGCGCGAAGGTTTTGAACTGCGATTCCTGCTCGATTACGCAGAACACCAGGTAGGGATCGACCCCAAACCGCCCGGCATTCATCTTTATTAAATGATCAATACGCTCATTTCCGGAGGTCCAGCCGACTTCCCGCCAGGCGCGGCTGCCCGTTTCAGGCTGTTCGCGTTCGATACGGGCGATGCGCTCGCGCTCCAGAAACATCGTGATTTTTCCGGTGCTGTACCACGCGCCATCGGCCACTTCCCTGATGTCGTCAACGCGCAACTGGGCGCCGCCAGTCAAATAAACCCACGTGGTGGGGGGAGGCGCCGGGGCTTTTGCGGCAACCGCATTTGCCGCCGGTGCAGGTTGATTACCGGCTTCAGGTTTTTTGTACCGGTTTTCGATCTTGCGAACTTCGCGATTGCTGATCTCGGAAGTTCCCTGGCGGCGATACCAGACGGAGTCGCCCTGCTTCCATGCGTCATCGACGTCGAGCGTACTGCCGTCTGTGAATATGAGCCGCTTGCCGATTGGTTCGCCCTGGGAGAGTTCAACAGAACGTTGGGCAATGAGAGGGGGAGATGCGAGCAGCACCAAAACAATTGTGAGACCGAGAGCTCTAAAGTTGAGATTACACATTCTCTTTAAAGAGAAAGAACTCTCGCACAAGGCACGAGGCGCCATCCTGTTTATAGGGACGTGCTTTGTGCCTTGCGCGAAATTCACCCGACCGGCCGATAGAACTGTTTTAGACAGCAACCGCTTGCGACTGCTGCGATTCGTTGAACGAATCAAAATTATGTCCCGTACCGAAGTAGTTTCCCCACGCGGCATCGATCAGTGCCCGCGTCAGTTGCAGCGGCCGTCCTTCGAAGGAGCAAATATCCGATATGCGGTTGATCAGATCTCTTGGTTCACAGCATTTCATCGGACGGCCTTCGGCGCCGTATTTGTGCAACAGGTAATTTATGCTTTCGGGGTCTATTGTTAAGCCTTTCGAAGCGGCGGCGCGTTTGAAGATTTCACGATAGGCGCCAGGCACCGGCAACTCCAACCGTGCGCGATATCCCATCCGCCGCAGAAACGCCTCGTCGGCAAATTCTTTTTCGTGAAGATTGGTAGAGAACACGACGAGCTGTTCAAAAGGAACTTCAATCTTCTTGCCGCTGTGCAACGTCAAAAAATCGACACGCTTCTCCAACGGCATAATCCAGCGATTCAGCAAGTCGGTACTCGAAACGCGTTGCCGGCCCAACTCGTCGATGATCAGCGTTCCGCCGTTTGATTTCACCTGAAACGGCGCTTCATAGAATCTCGAGTATTCCGACCACACAAGATCGGTGCTTTCCAGCGTGAGCTCGCCGCCTACGACGACCATCGGACGCTTGATCCGGATCCAGCGTCGATCGTATTCGTGCGGTGTGTTCTGGTCTCCGACTGCCTGATGGCTATGCTGGTCGTAAAGGCGAATGATCTGGCCGTCGATTTCGATCGCATAAGGTATCCAAAGAGTTCCCGAGATCACCGCATTCATTCTTTCGGCCACGGCCGTCTTGCCTGTACCCGGTAGACCAGTCAGGAAAACCGAGGAGCGAGAGTTGATAGCGCAGCCGAGTGTGTTCAGCAGCGACTCGGGCAGCACCAGATCGCGAAACGCCATTCGCACCGCGGCCATCGAAGCCGGCTTCGATGGTGTCGCCTGCAGCTTCATCATGTAGCTGTAGTCGCTGAGAGTGACGGGCGCAGGACCGGCGTATCCACAATGAGCCTGCAAGCGCAACACCTGCTCCCAGCCGTGGTCCAACATTGCATAGCGTGTTTGACCGAGCGCGCTTTGCAAACGAATTTCAATCAGCTTTTCGCGATAGAGTTGGTAGAGCAACTCATCCGTCAGCGCCAGAGGCATACAAAGTTTCTCAGCCACAGCCGCAGTGGTCGGGGTTGCCAATGAGGCGACGTGCTTGAGTGCGAGGTCGCGAAGAAACGCCTGAGAGACACCAGTTTCGTCGAGTTCTTCGGGCGTGGGTGGCCCAAGACTTTCAATTTCCGCGCGTGATAAAAAGCTGAGGTTACCCATCTTTTCTCCAAGTTTCCGTTGAGTTTTTACTACTGAGTATTCATCCCGTGGTCGGGGCTATCTATCTATTTATTTATTATTAGCATCGGCAAACGTGCGCAGCGCTAGAATCGATCGTCGCGCCGTTTCCGCATCCGACACCCTTCCGGTCGTTTCATAAAGACTAGCCAGCTTGGCCAACACATCGATTGACTCAGGTTGCAGTCTTTGTGCTTTCTCGAGGTGCTTGATTGCCTCTTTCGCCTGGCCCTTTGACGAAAGTTGAGCAGCAACATTCATGTGGCCGTTGAACTCGCCGCCGGCGCGGGCAAAGCTCTTGAACGCATCGTCAAACTTCCCGCGTTGAGATTGGACCAGACCGAGGTTGTTCCAGATGCGGGGATCGTTCGGAGAAACCTTTGCTGCTCGCTTCAGAACTTTTGTTGCTTCGTCGAGATCGTTGTTCTTAAAGAGCAGGAAACCGTAGTTGTTCAGATAGTCGGGATTGTCGTTGTCTGCCTCAACCGCAGCTTTGAACGACTCAAGCGCCATGCGCCGCAAACCTTTGGCTTCGTAAGCAACGCCCAGGACGTTCATCGCTTCGCTCGATTTGGGTTGAAGCGAGAGCGCGATCGATAGCTCAGCGATAGCGTCGGTCAACTCGCCGGCGTTCAGCAGGTCGCGTCCCTTATTGAGGTGTACGGAATATTCATCGTTGCTTGCCGGGACCGTCGTCGTCCGATTAGCGTCACTGCCCACTTCTTTGGTGATTACTCTCCCGTCGCTAACGGTGCGTGCCGCGACGCTCTCAAAACGCTTCGCATCGTCGTTGGACATGCGTTGTACTTTGCTCTGGTTCTGGTCCTTCTTTTTACCGCCGCCAAAAAGGCGACCGAGTGCTTTGAACGGCGCTTTTAGAGCGCGAACAAACCCGTTGCCTTCCGGTTTTTCAGCACTCGCGTTGTCAGCCGCGTCAGCCGCCTCGAGTGAGGCCAGCTCTTCAGGTGTCATGACAACACCATGAACCCGCGTGCCGGGCTGAGTCGCGAGAACTAAAGTGGGCACCAGAAAAAGAATTACTAATAAGCGTTTGAGCATCGGTTCTCCCTTCGCGCGTTGCGGCGCGCGTTTCCAATCTATTACTTGAAAAGTACGTCGTACAGATTCAGCAGTGCTGGACCAAGTACCACCAGAATGATTACCGGGAACAGAAACAACGTAAGAGGGAACAAGAGTTTCAATGCAGCCTTTTGGGAAATTTGCTCGGCCCGCTGGCGCCTCTTTGTACGGAGCGAGTCGGCAAAGATCCGCACTGCCTTGGCGATCGACGATCCATAACGATCGGCCTGGATAAGCAAGGCGACAAAGCTGCGAATGTCTTCAACTCCAGTACGCTCGGCTAGATTGCGCAGGGCCTCCTCACGGCTGCGTCCGACGCGAATCTCCAGATTGACCAACTCGATTTCCGTATGCATGTCAGGATGAAGCGTTTTCAATTCTTCGGCTACTCGATTGAGCGCTGCGTTAAGACCCAAGCCGGCCTCGACTGCTACTACCAACAAATCCATCGCATCCGCCAGACCCCAGGTAATTCGTTGCTGCCGGCCGATAATCTTTCTACGAAGAACAAGACGGGGAAGATAGAATCCCACCGCTGCTCCGATCATGCCGAACAGGAAAGTATCGGCTGCAGTCCTATTCAGGATGAAACATAGCGTGATTATCAGACTGGGAATTGCGACCAGGAGAGTGACCTGAATGGCGCGAAAAGCAGTCGCCGCTTCGGGGGAACGATAGCCGGCCTGAAGCAACTTCTTTTGGAGCTTCAGCGCCTCAATGGCCGAGATCGGAATGATACGGTTGATTGGTTCCGCCACTCGTTCAGCCATGACAGTCACAGGACTGTTTTCAAGCAGCGCCAGCGACGGATCGATGCTGTCGAGACGGGCATTCATCGTGCTGGCCGGACGCGCAAAGATCCAATACACGCTCATCACCGCGAGGGTTAATCCGGTGAATGTCAGAATTATGATTAGCAGTAATAACATCGATCTAAACCCCCTACCCAAACTTAAACTTTGATCGCCAAAATTTTCTTGATCGTGATTATTCCCAGGAATTGTAAGACGAGCGCGGCCGCGACTATGTAGTGGCCCCGTTGATCGTGAAGTAGTACATACATGTAGTCCGGGTTAATGATCGTCAGTAGGAAAACTATCCCGAACGGCAAACTGCAAAGAATCCAAGCAGAACCGCGCGAGCTTGTAGTCAGCGTGCGAAAATCTTCCATCAGCTTGAAACGTTCTCGAATGGTGTGCGAAACCTTCTCGAGAATCTCCGCTAGGTTTCCTCCGGTTTCTCTCTGAATGTGCATGGCCGTGATGCACAATCGCAGGTCGGTTAAAGGAACGCGCTCGCTCAAACGATCGAGCGCCGCTTTTGTTGAAAGGCCAAGTTTCTGTTCTTCAAATACAATGCGAAACTCCATCGCGATTGGGTCCGGCATTTCACTTTGGACCTGGTTCAGTGCTTCCGAGAACGCATGGCCCACGGCCAGTGAGCGACCCAAAAGATCCAGCGTGTCAGGGAGCTGAGCATTGATCTTGCGCAAACGTTTCTTCCGCAGGTATGAAACGTAGAGCAGCGGCAGGCTCGCTGCGAGTGCGCCTGGAATTATGGCCATTACCAGGTTCATCACCGTGAACGCTGCGAGTAGTCCCAGCGTTCCGGCCAGTAAACAGAACGCGAGCAAACGGCTTACGGTAATCTCGAGACCAGCCTGACGAATGATTTGATCGAGTTTCTTGATGAAATCGACCGAGGAAAGAATTTGATGGATGACGGGGTGACCGCCAATTGAATCTTCGCGAGAGAGCTGTAGCTCGGGATCCTGCGAGCCAAAATCCTGCAACGCCTCGGCGACTCGTTTCTGTAGCCGTGCCTGTCGAGCATCGGCCTTGCGAGACGTCAGGAGAAATAGAGCGTAAGTCAGGAACAGAAAGAATAGAAATACAACCGTCGAAATTAACATTCTACTTACCTCCTAAATGAATGCCGGCAGTTGCATCCCGTACTGTTTCAGGCGTTCCGCAAAACGCGGTCGAATGCCTGTACCGCGGAATCTGCCCAGCACCTTGCCCATCGCATCAACACCCACGCGCTCGAACTGGAAAATCTCCTGCATGGCCATCGTTTCACCTTCCATTCCGGTAATTTCCGAAATAGACGTGATGCGGCGCGTTCCATCGGTCAGGCGCGCAACCTGAATCACAAGGTCCACCGCCGAAGCGATCTGTTGGCGCATGGCCTTATCTGAGAGACGCATACCAGTCATCTGGATCATCGTCTCGAGCCGGGCCATCGTGTCTCGCGGACTATTGGCGTGGATTGTTGTGAGAGAGCCATCGTGTCCGGTGTTCATGGCCTGTAGCATGTCGATCGCTTCACCGCCACGGACCTCGCCGACCACGATGCGGTCGGGCCTCATACGAAGGGCGTTTCTCACCAAATCCCGCTGCGTAACTTCGCCCCTGCTTTCGATATTGGGCGGACGAGTTTCCAGCCTCACAACGTGTGGCTGCTGGAGCTGCAATTCGGCGGAGTCTTCAATCGTTACGATTCGTTCGTCACTTGGTATGTAAGCGGAAAGGGCATTCAGTAAGGTTGTTTTGCCGGCGCCTGTACCACCGGAGATGACGATGTTCAGACGAGCCTTCACACACATTTCAAACAGCATCGCAATCTCTCTTGTCAGAGCGCCATTTTCAATGAGTGTCGCCATCTTTAACGGATCGGCACCAAAGCGCCGAATCGAGAGCACGGGCCCATCGATACTTAGGGGCGGAATGATGGCGTTAACGCGCGAGCCGTCTGTCAGGCGGGCGTCAACCATTGGCTGTGACTCATCGATACGGCGTCCGACTGTGGAAACGATGCGCTCGATAACGCGCATCAGGTGCTCGTCGTCTTTGAAGCTGATCGCGGTCTTTTCGAGTTTGCCGCGGCGTTCGATGTAGATGTTCGAATAGGAATTGACGAGAATGTCGGAAATAGTTGGATCGGCGAGCAGTGGCTCCAGTGGACCAAGACCGAAGAGCTCATTATGAACTTCGCTCACCAGCCGATCGCGCTCGATGATCGAGAGGGCGGTGTTTTCCGCTATCAACAATTCCTCGACCAGCCGGGTTACTTCAGAGCGAACGCGATCCGGGGCGAGAGTGTTCAGTTTGGTTAGATCCAGTCGAGTAATGATCGCGCGATGAAGCCGCGCTTTCAGCTCCTGGAAAGTCTGATTGCCGTAGACACCTTCTTCGGCGAGTGCGACGCCTTCGGCAGTGTCTTTGATATATCGTTCTCTTAAAGCCATCGTGTTCGTTTCCTTGTAGTCAGCCCTATTCCGTTCATGCTGATTCGGTCGTCATCGCGGAAAGCTCGAGCGAGCCGTTGTTGTTATTGCGAGAACGCCCGAATACCGATCCCAGTAAGCCTCGGCGAGGCTGCGGCGAATTGGTGTTCGTGTTTCCCTGGACCAGATACGCAATGCGTTTGATTTCGATCGTCAACTTCGAAGAAGGCTCGGATTGGACCAACGGCTGGCCCAGATTGATCGATTCGATCACGCGCGGATAATCGTTTGGCACGAAACCGACTAGCTGCTCGTCGAGGTGAGCCTCAACTTTTTGCAGCTCCACGTCGATACTCTTGCTCCAGCGATTAACGACAACGCGAATCTTTCCTCGTGGATAGCCAAGTCGTTCGAAGACTTTCAAGGCACGTTTGGTACTGCGGATGCCCGGAATATCCATCGTCATCACGAGCAAAACGTCGTCCGCCAAATCGAGGGCCGCAATAGTCAACGGATCGAAGGTGTGAGGCAGGTCCAGGACGATGCTTTCATAGCGCCGGCCCATCAGGTGAAGCACTTCGCTTACGTCCCGCACGGTTATGTCATCGGCTTCGTGTGCTTCAAGCGGCGCAGCCAGCAGCGACAAGTTTTTCGAATGAGGAGTCAGCATGCTGCTGATTAGCGCATCGTCAAGACGGTTTCGATTTGCCGCAAAGTCGGCTAACGAGTACTTCGGACTCAGCCCCATGAAAGATGCCGCGTCGCCGGCTTGCAGGTTGAGGTCGACCAGCAATGTCGACGCGTTCATCGCGGCTGCGAGATTGGCGCTCAGGAAAGAAACGCCGGCCCCACCTTTGCTGGAGAAGACAGCAGTCACACGAGCTTGCTTATGGCTCTGGCCTTCCGTGATGCACAGCTCGGCGACGTGGTCCAACACCGTTCGCAGCTCGTCAATGATGATCGGGAGCTGCAAAAACTCTCGTGCACCCGCTCGCATGCTGCCGAGGATCAAAGCCGGCGAAGCGTTACTTGCGGCCGTGATGATCGCCGTTTCGGGTACTGCCGCACTCAGCTTCTTGATAAGAGAAAAGGTCTTTTCGGAGGCGTCCGCTTCCAGGACTATGAGCACCGCCGAAGGCCTGAGTCTCAGGGTATCGACGAGCAACGTCTCAGTATCCTGGCTCTCCGCCAGCACACGTACTCGGGATGTTGCGCTCAGCGCCTCACGGATCTCTTTCGAGACCGCGAGATCTTTGCTTAATGTTATGAACGAGAGTGAATGCATATATTTGCTTTCTACCTACTCCTTGAAAACCCGGAATCTGTTTCTCTTTCCTTTAAATGTCAGGGGGAATGAACCCCGCGCACTCACCGGTCACTGTCGTCCGATAGGGGGGCATCGTGACTGACGTGGTCCTGGTCGGGAGTACGAATGGGAATGTGTAACCTGTGATAGTCACCGTAGCGGTGCCCTGCGCTACGTTTAGTCCCGTGTAGTTGACGGTGACGTTACCGGGCTGCAGGTTATAGACCAGCGGAGTCGCGCCGTTTGGCGGCGTAGCCGTCCCGTAGATGACAACGTTTTGCACCGCGGTAGTGCTGCCACTGGAATGAAGGACTGCGTAGCGCGCTCCCCGGCGGGTGGCCTCGACCAGCGCATTGTGTGTGTAATAGAGATTCCCCGCGGCAACGATCCCGACGAGCATCAGAAAGAAAACCGAGGCCACAACTGTGAACTCAATCAAAGAACCGCCGCATTCGTTACTACGTGTGTTTGGGAATGTCTTTAGTAACATGTAACTCACCTTCGTTTACCGCATGTAACGCATCGTGGTGCTCGGGCTTAGTGCGATGTTGTGGTTACCGCCAGTCATTGCATTCAAATTGAATGCGAGAAACTGATAGTTGTAGCCCGTGATTGAGACAGTCACATATCTGACCTGACCTGTAGCCGGCGGCGGCGTTACTACGATATTGTTCGCGTTCAGATTCGACAGGATTAGCGGGTTGTTCGCGTCACCGCATACGTTAGGATTGCCACACAGGACGATTCTCTTTGCCGCGTCGGTACTCGTCGACACGTTCGTCGCAGTTGACAGATAACGTGCTGCTGCCCGTGTTCCTTTGGCCAACGTCGTGTATGTGTAGAACAATCGACCGAGTTCTACAGTCCCCGCGAAAAGAAGAATCAGCGAAGGAAAGACAATCGCGAACTCGATCATCTGGGTGCCGCTTTCGCACCGCAGAAAATTCTTAATGACGTCTCTTATTCGTGTCATGGCCATCGCGTACCTCATCTGTAGAGCACCGGTAAGGTTAGACTTGAGGTGCCTCCTCCAGGAGTGAAAGAGCCACGCCCAATCACCAACCGCTCATCGATCCATTCGACTTCGAACCTGGCGCAGCCATGAGCCGCATTCGAACAGGGATTGTCGACGGTGGGCCGTCTCCTTAAGAAAAAAGCGCCGAACGTGAGTGTGGGAGCGCTAACCGGAGTGCCCGTGTATGTTCCGGGCGCCACGATGGGCACGATCAGGATGCGGCGCTGGTCCGCGCCCGGTCCATTCGGGCTTGGTGCTACGACCGTGGTGCGATCGTTGTAAGCCTGAAAAGGGATGGCCTCGGCAATATTGCTGTCCGGGGGATAATCAGTGGGATTCAGTTGGCCCGGTCCGTTCGCATAGATATTGAAACGCGTGTTGACACCATCAGTTATTTGCCTTGGACCATTGTTCTGGTTGGAGCTGGGCGTCGCGTGGAATGGAATGTTAGTGTTTAGCGTTTGGCAAATTGATGTAAGCCCCGCGGACAATCGAATTGTTTCTCCAGCGCCGTTGCCGCTGATTTCAGGGACTTCGAGAATTACGTAGTCTCTGTCGGCGAGAGTCATTGAGTTGCCGTTACCCTGGGTAAAGTTCAGGGTCATCACTGTGTTTGCCGCCGGGGGCGTAAAACCGACGTCGGTGGTATTGGAATCATTAAGCGCTACGGCGAAAGGAAAAAAGTCGCAGATCGTGTTGATGCCGACCGACATGCCGGCGGTGGCGGTTCTTGACTCGTTACGATTGGCGCCGAGAGATCTGACCGCGAACAACACCGACGTTGTCACACTCGCCGTAGTCACCCGAACGAAGCGATAGTTTCCTGGAGCTGCTGCCGCTGTAGCCGCACTAACATAAGTCCCGTTGAGATTAACGGCGAACTCCACGTTTACTGCCGGGACATTTACGACTGTATCGTTGAATCCGTAATTATTGACGATGGTAGTAGCGCGTGTGACGGCGTCCGCGATTCCGCCGGCTCCAGAGTTCAATTCGCGAGCGGCTGAAAGAGCAGCGGCATCGGCAGCGTTCTGCAATTCGGTCCGCAACATGTAGAGCCGCGCGATGTCGATGCAGAGACCGACGGCCAGGATGAGGCCGGTCATGAGAATCGCGGTCATGATCATCACGCTGCCGCGTTCATTCGCCCGGCTTTTTGCCTTTGCGTCGTTCAATATTGGCGTCGCTGATGTATTTATCATTTCGCCCTAACTCCTTGAGTGCTCACGTTCGCCAGAAGCGGTCCGCAACGTAGGGCGTTGCGGACCGGAAGCTTGCATGCCCGCCGTCAGACGGCCGATTGCTACTGATTAGGCGTACCCTTCGTCGGACTCACCGCGGCAGGCGCGGAAGGTACCAACGTTTCAACCTTCGCGCCGGTCGTTGCGGGCGAAGTTGTTTTCGGGGCCGCCGGCGGTGCTGCTGGCGCACCTGGCGTCGTGGTGAAACCACTTGGTCCAATCAGCGTGGCCCCGCCCTTGGGTTCGACTCCCAGCAGAGAACCATTCTTTAAGCTGTCCACATTGGGAAGCGACGGCAGGTCGTCACGATTGACCGGTTTCACCAGTTGCGCCGTGACGATAAACATTAACTCGGATTCGTTCCTTTGAAACTGCCGCGAACGGAAAAGCTGTCCAAGAACCGGAATATCGCCAATGCCGGGTACCTTTGAAAGCGTCTGCGTTTCGTTGTTGTCGAGCAGTCCCGCCAATGCGAAGCTCTGGCCATCGCGCAGTTCGATTCCTGTCTTGGCGCGTCGTGTTCTCAAAGCGGGAATCGAGAAACCCTCAAACCTGACGCCGTTAGCGAAATCGAGTGTGGAAACTTCAGGCTCGAGCTCCAGGCGAATGTGATCTTCATCAATGATCGTCGGTTTGAAGTTGAGACGTACGCCGTATTCCTTGAAGATGATCGTCACGTTGCTACGGTCGCCGGTTGCCTGGACCACCGGAACGGGATACTCGCCACCCGCGAGGAAACTGGCTTCCTGGCCATTCATTGCGATCAGGTTTGGCTCTGCCAGCGCGCGTAACGCACCTTGTTCCTGGAGGGCTCTAATAAACGACAGCGTATTGCCGCCCATCACAAACAGGTTCAGTGAATTCGCAATGTTACCGGTTAGAACGCCGCCAACCACGTCTCCCAACGAGCTTGGACCACTGCCGCTATTGATGTAACCGCCGGTTCCGGGTGAGCCCTGGTAACCCCACGAAGTACCGATCTCGCGCATTTTTTTGCGACTGACTTCCGCAACTCGCACCTGCAGTTGAACCTGCATCGCATTCTTCACCGGCGACTCGAGCAGGTTTACAGTCTTGAATCCCGCGGCTTGGACCACGGCTTCAGCGTGTGTCGCGATTCTCGGATCGCTGACGTTCCCCGAAAGGACAACCGAACCGTTTGCCTGGCTTAGCCGGATGTCATCTTTCGGAAACAGGGCCCTGATCTGCGAATCAATGAGCGAAAGGTTCGTGCGCACGTAAACATCGAAGACGATGAAACGGCTGGAACCTTTTTCCCACGCGATAAAGTTGATTTGACCGAAAGCCTTACCGTTGACAACCACCTGATTCGACGTAACCAGCACCGCCTCGGCGATCTCAGGGTTTGAGACTGAGAATCGTTCGATGGGACGGTCGAAGGTCAGCAGCCTTGACTGGCCAACCAGGACGTTGACGGGAATCGGCTCCTTCATGTCAGTGCCAAACGATGCATTGGTGCTCATTTCCTGAGCAGCGGCTTGCAGCGGAAAGGCAAATAGAAAAACACTAAGAGTGAGGATGACGTTGCGCGCGGCAGAACAGGGCTTCATGGCTTCTTGACTCCTTGTTGGTTGAAAACTGTTTCGTAAAAAACTGACGAGGGGATTAGCCGTTAAGGCATGTCAACCTCACGTCTCTTCGTACCCTCGATCAACTCCACGGAGTTACGTGAAACGGGCGCCGCTACTGGTTTCTCTTCCCTCGAGGCAGTAACCGCAACACGCTGAGCAGCGGGCTTTCTGCTCTTTACAGGTTTGGGCTGTTCAGCAGGTTTTTCGACTTTGGGAGCCGGCGTCTCAACCGACGTATCATCGTTGAGCAACGAGTGCTTGTTTGCGCCTTTGGTTTGTGAATCTTCCTGATCGCCGTAGTTGCGCATTACTAACTGCAGCTTGCCTTCGTTGGCGGCGAGCACGAGTTTCTCCGCCTGGTCCGGAGTAACTTGCAGCGTTACCGCTTTGACACTCGTAGGCTCGCGTTGATTTTCTGGTGAATCGAGCTTTGGGCCACTGGCGAGCACCTTGATGTGCTGCAAAACGATCTTTGAGATCGGGCCTTGACTCTGCACTCCCTGCGCTGTTGGCGGGACAATCACGGCCACGACGTCGACGTAAGATCCCGGCATCACAAAACCGGAGACGCCGACGACGTCGTCAACCTTGACGGTCATAGCTCGATAACCTTCGGGAATGACCGCTGACAGACCGCCTTCTACTCCCTCCGGGGCGAGCTTCAATCCGGTCACTGGCTCACGCACGCCGATCGGCGTGATTGCAACGCGCCCAGCCACCTCGTCGATCTTGCGGAACGCTCCTTCGGGAGCAGACCCATTTGGAATGGGCGCTAACATCAACTGCTCCGGAGCGATCCTTTCGCCGAGCTGTATCGCGACTTTGGCCACAACTACGTTGCCAAGATCTCTGGTGTAGGCTTGCACGTTTGACAGGTATCGCGTGACCAGCATTACGCCAAGCACGCCGCAAAGCACTGCACCTGCAAGTGCGATGATGAGCCGTTTGTTTCGCATAAAATCAATCTCCCTCTAACCGCAAGTGCGTTCTTAAACGCGAAAAAGAAAAAAGGAAACGACGCTGCCTAAACAGATTGGTACCGCATAGGGGAGCGTGTAGTTCGGGTCCGCCGGCACGTTAAAGCGAGGTATAGTTTGACCGGGCAAAAGGCCAACGAAGAATTGGGCCACGCGGAGCATCGTTGCTGCCGCTCGGCGCATATAGACCATCTTGAAAATTGCCAAAACGCCTCCGGTGACTGCGACTATGAGAAACGTCTGGAACACGAGCGAGCTACCCAGGACTGCTCCGATAGCCGCAAACAACTTCACGTCGCCCGCGCCCATGGTTCCCAGGGCATGCAGTGTGAACATGAGACCGAAAGCCATCATCATTCCTAAAAGACTTGCTAAAAAACCGGGCCATGCGCCGAAGAAAGCGTTTAGCGCAATGCCACAAAGAAGAATCATAAGAACTTGTTTGTTAGGGATTCGCCGATAACGTACGTCCATGTAAGTAATGCTCACTACCAATGGAACGAAGATGAGGGCAATGACAATATTCTTGGAAATGAGCATTCATACTCTCCGTGTCATCTTTTTTCATTGAGCACCTTCCCGTTGGTGCGCGAAATGATTGCAAAGAATGGCAGGTCTGTTTTTTGCGACCCGCCATTCTTCACAACAGGGTTACTAGGTCGCGTTGGTGGCTGCGATCAGGCGGTTGAAAAGGTTGGTTCCCCAGCTGCTGCCGCTGCCATACACGAGGACGGCAACCACGGCGATCAGGCCGGCGATCACCGCGTATTCCAACGTTTCCATACCAGACTCGTCGTTGATGAAGTTTTTGATTCTGCGCATTGAAGTTCTCCTAATTAGTTGTAGTTGGTATTCAGCGCCAGACCTTGTAGAGAAGTTTGTCTGGGCAAGATTGCACGCATAAAATGCAGGCGTCATCTCAGGAAACCTGAGTGATCGCTCCCTGCCGATCACGGCAACATTTTTTGAGTGCGGTCTCCGTTACCGCAACGTTTGTGCCAGCACGTGATCGCTTCTGCCCGATGGACCAATAGCCCGCATAAGCGCAGCAATAGCTATATTTAATGAGGTCAACACAGAGCCGTGCATAACCTCGCTTTGGGTTGGCACCCGTTGAACACTGCTCGCTGGCGAGCACTTGAGGCAGAACGAGCGGTGTGAGGGACCATGAGTGATAGGACCGCGTGGTCCAACTGAGTGAAAAATCAGACGATTAGTGATTTTTACTAGCCGGGCAGGGAACTATGGTAAATATGCCGGAGCGAATGACAAACACTCGATCGTCAACAACTGAGAAAGTCTCCGGGTGGAAATGGTGTGCGCTTGCTTCAGTCGCAATCGTGATCCTGGCGGTGGTTCCCCAGATACATTTTTGGGTGGTGCGCGGTGCGCAGTGGAACGGAGCGTTCAGTGTGGTTCAAGGCGACGAGCTTTTGTACTCGGCGTACGTTAACGCTCTCATTGAGAACCGTCCGCGGCGTACTGACCCACCGGCCGGAAGAGATGATCGTCCACAGGCGCCGGTGCCGGAGTCGCTCTTTTCGATTCAGTTTATTCCCCCGTACGTGATCGCCTTGCCAGCGAGACTCATCGGCATTACGGCGTCTACGGCATTCATCGTGTTGCTCGGGGTGGCGGGATTGCTGTCGACCTTGTCGTTGTATTGGTTGTTCAGTTCGTTAACCGGCGATAAGCGATTTGCAGCACTCGCGATCCTGATTGTGGTGAGTTTTGGCGCTATTGCCGGAGGCCAGGGGTTGGTCTGGCTGATTCTCAAGCCGGACGTGAGGTTTGTTGGGTTGCCGTTCTTGCGGCGCTACGAGCCGGCCGCGCCTTTTCCTTTGTGCTTTGTGTTTTGCACGTTCATGTGGAAAGCGCTCACCGCTTCGTCCAGGCGCAACGCGATCGTGATGGGCTCGTTAGCTGGTCTAACCATCGCAACCCTCGTTTTTTCATACTTCTATTTATGGACTGCCACCCTTGCGTGGATATTTAGCGTGGCCCTGCTGTGGCTCCTGTTCCGGTGGGTGGATGCGGCAAAGGTTTTACGCATAGCCGGCGTGGTGCTTGTGCCGCTAGCTGCGGCTCTCGGTCTCTATGTTTACCTTCTTTCGAAAGTGCCCGCAGCAGCCGAAAAAGCGCAGGTTCTGATCTATACCCGCGCACCCGATCTCTTGCGCGTGCCCGAGATAGTTGGAGCAGTCATTCTTGTTGTGTTGTTCATTGGAGCGCGTCGGGGTCGAATCTTGTTAAGCGACCCGCAAGTGATCTTTACTGCTTCGTTCGGGCTCTTGCCGTTCCTTGTTTTCAATCAGCAGATCGTCACGGGACGTTCGATCCAACCGTTTCACTATGAAGTTCTGATAGTGAATTACGTGGTTCTCGTTGGGTTAGTGATGCTGCTCAAGCTGTTCCAGGTAGCGATTCGTCCGCGCGCTGAGGTCTTGATCGTTCTCCTTTGTCTTTCCTGGGCTGCGATTGAGGTCGGTATACCTTCACCGATCCGTTCGCGAAACGATGTGAAGCTCGATCAGATGGTTCCAGTGCTTCGTCATTTGGATGAGCTGGCTAAGACAGATGGCACGTGGCAGGGACTACGAGAACGTGGTGAGACACCGATCCGGGTTTTCTCGCCCGAGTATGGCATCTCGAGGCTTTTACCAACGTGGGCGCCTCAGGGATTGCTCGTGGGAACTGGTACCGCTTCTTTCCAGGCTCTGCCCGAAGCGCAACGAAAAGAATGGATCTATCTGCATCTTTACTACTCCGGTAAGGATGAAGATTACGTAAGGCAGCTTTTGAATGACAAAATCGACGATCCTTATTTGACCTATTTCGTTCAGAGCACTGTCTTTGGTCCAGAACGAATTCTGTTGTTTCTTGGCCACCATACCGAAGCGGTTAGTCAGCCGGAGATCGAGGCGCAAGTCGAGGAGTACGGAAACTTCGCTCGTGCATTTTCGCGCAGCAACGCATTGACGCGTCCAGTGACTTACGTAATCACGCGCGCAGACGACAGCTTCGATTTTTCCAGACTCGATCGGTGGTACGAACGCGATCAGGGCGAACGCGTAGGGGATTACGTTCTTTATCGCGTGAGGCTGCGCGGCTAAGAATTTATTGACGGTTCGATCCTTTTCGACCGTAGCCTTGTTCGAATTTGGTCTTTGTGGGTGGGGCGGCGCTCGCTTTCACGGTATCTCTATCGCGATAGACCACGCCGCCCGGTCGGGGCTGTATACCTGCAATCTTGGTTTTCGTTCTTACGTTGGCTACAAAAACTTTGCTGCCACGCAGCACTGCTTCATCACCCTTTTTCAATCCCCAAACCAACGCCGCGGGAGACGAGTAAGGGAAAATCAGAGCTCCGGTCGCAACTGCTCCACCCGCCAGCACGGCGATTCGATTGGCCCCGCTTTGCTTTCCACTCAGGACAACTGGAATACGTGTGCCATCAACGCCGACGATGTATTCCATCTCCCACGCGAGCATGCCGGCACGGCCCAGCGGTTTCGCACTCCTGACTTTGGCAACACGCGCCTTGGCAACTGAGCCTCGTTCGATTACCAGCACGTCGTTAACGTAGACGCGACGCTTTACCAGAAACGTTATTGCGTCTCCTTCTTTGGTCTTTGCCGACGATGTTTCCTTCAGCGTTTCCACCTCGACGATCGTGCCTTCCGGAATCTGTATGCGAGGGGCCGGCGTAACGTTGGGATTAACTTCGGCCAGCGCCGGCGGGCCATTCGGAGCCGCCTTCATCGCACGCAGAACTTCCTCGGGAACACCTCGCCGTCGCAAGTCACGCAGCACCGGCGGGAAAACATCGAAGTTGCAAGGCGAGGTAAGAATCTTCGCGACGATCAACTCGGGCTCGACCTTGTCTTCAACCATGCGGAGCACGTCTCCATTCCGCAAGAGCTTTGGGGAGACTTCCGTCTGCGCTTCCACTGCGCCATAAATTACTAAAAGGGCTACTGTGATGAGCAAGCAACGTAAACGTCTCATGATGCTCCTCGCGGCGGGATACTTATTCAACGCGTGTTAGCAACAGATATGCCCGAGAAAGACCGAGATTTTTAACAAGATTCACTTCTTGATACTGCGCGGTTTGACACAACTGCTCGCTGGCGAGCAGTTGTGTAAGTCGGGGAACCACACACTGCGGAAACAAATAGAAAGACCTTAACTGCTGCGACGCGAGTTAATGTCCGGACCCGTGTCCCTCCATTACCTCGCGGCCGGAGAGCAGTTGCATACCGTTCAAATCTTCTTCCTGCAGGAACCGCACCGCCATCACGCCATACTGCTTGAGCCGGCGATAGAGCTTGCTGCGATCGATTCCGAGAGCCGCTGCAGCGCGGACCTGGTTTCCGCCAAACTGCTGCAACACCGAAAGGATGTAGCGCTTCTCAACCTCGGCGAGCGGGACCGTGTCGTTCATGTAAGCCTGCAGCACTTGCCGGAAACTATCCGCGCTCGTTTGCCGGTGCACATCAATTATCTCCGGCGGCAGATCGATCACGTCGAGCTCATCTTCGAGACCGATTGCCAGTGCATACTCGATCGTGTTTTCGAGTTCACGAACGTTGCCGGGCCACGGATACTCGCAAAGCGCGCTCATCGCTTCAGGCGTAAATTTTCTCGGCGCACGGCCGTTCTTCACCGACTTCATCTGCAGAAAGTGTTCGACCAACAGACTGACGTCACCGGTGCGAGTGCACAGTTCGGGTAAGTGCAATGGCAACACTCGCAAACGGTAATAAAGATCCGGACGGAAGCGGCCGGCTGCGACTGCCTCCGCGAGATTGCAGTTGGTGGCCGAGATGATGCGAACGTCGATCGCGATGTTTGCTCGTGCACCGATGCGGCGCACCGTGCGCTCCTGCAACACACGCAACAACTTCGCTTGCGCTGAAAGATTCAACGCATCAACTTCGTCAAGAAAGAGCGTGCCGCCGGATGCTTTTTCAAAGAGCCCACTGCGGTTCTCATGTGCACCTGTGAAGGTGCCGCGCTGGTGACCGAAGAGTTCGGCTTCGATCAGGGTTTCGGGAATTGCTGAGCAGTTGATGTCAACAAACGCGCCGTCACGTCGCGGGCTCATGTCGTGAATCGCACGAGCAGCGAGTTCCTTGCCGGTGCCGGTTGCACCTGTGATCAGGACGGAAGCGTCGGTCGGAGCGACGCGCTCGATTACGGAAAACAGTTTCCGCATTACGGGCGATTGGCCCACCAACATTGCCGCTCGATAACTGCTCGCAGGTTTGGGAACTTCCGGCTCAAGCGTTTCCGCGTGCAGACGGTCTCGGCGGTTCGGTTGGCTACTACTAGCCCAGCCGTCAAAGACGGGGGGAGTTGCGAGGGGCATTAATCAACAAACTCCTAAAGATAGAAAATCCCTTGGACAAGCTCCTACGAGTTTTCCGGGCAGGGAGTCACCCTCTAGGAGCACTCCTTTCAAGCTGGAATAAAACACCTAACGAAACTACTCTTCCGAATACTTCCATCTGAGAGGGTGCTGTCGCCCATTGCCTGGATCCTTGCTGGTCAGGGTTCCAAGTGCGGGGTCTGATTGTGTTGATTAATTCTTGGACTGAACGAACCTTACGGTTTTGGGTAAAGCTCGAAGCCGTGCTAACTCGAACTGTCCATGTTGCTATAAGACGTAGAACGAAGTGCCTGCTTCGCAACTCTAGGGCCACTGCGTGGAATTGGTCCATTCCCTAACAAACACCGCAGGAAATCCCCGACAGGAGTCTTGAGCAAGGAAAGCTTTGTCCATTGTTTGGACGTCCTTTCTAGAATCGAGACGTCTTTCAGTTTTGTGCTTACACCTCTTGCTGACTGGAATGCGGTGAACATTACTTCTATCTAATCGATGCAGCGTCAATTCAGGAGAACATCGTGGCTATCAGGCTTTACCTGTCAGCACTGACATTCGTGTTTTTACTTCTCGCGTGGTTCGGTCGTGGCGTGGGAGTGCTGGAAGCGCTGGTGGTGACGTCTGCTCTTGTCTACTTAATCCTTGACGCTCGCGAACATTTGCGACTCGTTGAAAACGATGTCGCGCTATTGCAACAGCTCGAAGCAAAAGTGTCAGTACTAATGCGTACAAATGACCATAATCGTTAACGCTATTTTCAGTTTCATCGCCGCGCTCGTGTTACATGAGTTGGGCCACTTTTTTGCGGCGCGTCTTTGCGGCGTGCCGATCAAACAAGCGGGACTCGGTTGGGGACCGAAGCTCTGGGAGGTTCGCGTCAGCAACATTGATTATCAACTGCGAGCCTTGCCAGTTGGCGCGTACATAAAAATGGACATGGTTGCGCTGCAAGCACGACCGCTCGCGCAACAGTTGTTTGTGCTCAGTGCGGGTATCGGCGTGAACCTGCTGCTTTGTGTTCTGACGTGGGGCACGCTTTTCAGTTCACTCAACCTCGCGCTGGCGATCGGAAATATTGTTCCGTTCTACCAGCTTGATGGTTGGAAAAGTGGGATGGTGATCAGCCGCCGCATATTTGGACGGAGCGCGCTCGCCGAGTGGGCGTTGACGATTGGCGGCGGGGCGATCGCTTTGTCAGTCTTTATTCGGGCTTTCCTCAACTTTTAAGATGAAGATGCTTTTCATGGGCAACATCGACAGCCGCCGGATCGCGAGAGCTTACATCGCTTTGGCTTTCGCCCAGGACGTTGCTAAAGGCTACGTCAACGAACGCAGCGCAGAAGCGACGCTTCACCCGTTGCTAACCGCACTTGATATGTCTGCGAAGTTGTTGGAGGAAATTCTGGAGGATGTGTTGCCGGAAGAGGATCTGTCTGCCACAGATAACACGGACCACACAGAAATAGTCATGTAGTCCGTGTTTTGTCTGTGGATGTGGCTTACATGCCCATTCCGCTCATGCCGCCCATACCGCCGGGCATTCCGGAACCGCCGCCCTTTTCGTCGTCAGGAATCTCAGAAACCATCGCTTCCGTCGTCAGCATCAAGCCGGCGATCGAAGCCGCGTTCTGAAGCGCGGTGCGAGTCACCTTGGCCGGATCGATAACGCCGGCTTTCACGAGATCCTCAAACGTTTCGGTCGCTGCGTTGAAGCCGATGTTCTCGTTCTTCTCAGTACGAACTTTCTCGACGATAACCGCGCCTTCTTTACCAGCGTTCTGAACGATCTGGCGCAGTGGCTCTTCCAACGCACGACGGACGATGTTCACGCCGATCTGCTCGTCGGGATCGCCTTCGCCGTCGTTGTAGATGGTGTATTTCTCGAGAGCCTTCGCCGCCCTTACCAGCGCGACGCCGCCACCCGGAACAATGCCTTCCTCGACCGCGGCGCGCGTGGCATGCATCGCATCCTCAACACGTGCCTTCTTCTCTTTCATCTCGGTCTCGGTTGCAGCACCGACTTTGATCACCGCGACACCGCCGACGAGCTTGGCGAGACGCTCCTGGAGTTTCTCGCGATCGTAGTCGGAACTGGTGTCTTCGATCTGCGCGCGCATGGTTTTGACGCGGCCTTCGATGTCTGATTGTTTGCCGGCGCCTTCGACGATCGTCGTGTTGTCCTTGTCGATCGTGATCTTCTTGGCGCGTCCGAGGTCTTCGAGTTTGACGTTCTCGAGTTTGATACCGAGGTCCTCACTGATGACCTTGCCACCGGTGAGAATCGCGATGTCTTCGAGCATCGCCTTGCGGCGATCGCCAAAGCCCGGAGCCTTCACGGCTGCGACGTTCAACGTGCCGCGCAGTTTGTTGACGACGAGAGTAGCTAACGCTTCGCCTTCGACGTCCTCGGCGATGATCAACATCGGCTTGCCCATCTTCGCGACCTGCTCCAGCAACGGCAGCAAATCTTTCATCGAGCTGATCTTCTTTTCGTTGATGAGGATCAGTGGATTGTCGAGCACAGCTTCCATGCGCTCTGGATCGGTGACGAAGTAGGGGCTGAGATATCCGCGGTCGAACTGCATTCCTTCGACCACTTCCAGCGACGTTTCCATCGTCTTGGATTCTTCAACGGTGATCACGCCGTCTTTGCCGACCTTGTTCATTGCTTCGGCGATGATGTTGCCGATGGTCGTGTCGCCGTTGGCGGAAACAGTTCCGACCTGGGCGATCGCATCGCCCTTGACGGGCTTCGAGAGGCGCTTGATCTCTTCGGTGGCGCGTTCGACAGCCTTGTCGATGCCGCGCTTGAGGGCCATCGGATTGGCGCCCGCCGCGACAGTCTTCACGCCTTCGCGGAAGATCGCCTGAGCGAGTACGGTCGCGGTGGTGGTGCCGTCACCGGCTACGTCAGACGTTTTGGAAGCGACTTCGCGCACCATCTGGGCGCCCATGTTTTCCAAAGCATCTTTGAGTTCGATCTCTTTTGCGACGGTCACGCCGTCTTTAGTGATGGTGGGTGAGCCAAACTTCTTGTCGATCACCACGTTCCGGCCTTTCGGGCCGAGGGTGATCTTGACAGCGTCGGCGAGCTGGTTGATTCCGCGCAAGATCGCTGCCCGCGAGTCCTCACCGTGGATTACTTGCTTAGCCATTTCTCTATCTTCTCCTGCTTAAATGTTTTTGTGAGTTCACAAACGGCGGAGTGGTCGTCTTGCGACTACTTGCCGCCTTTCTTGCCGCTCGAGGCAGCACCGGCGCGCTCGAGGATGCCGAGGATCTCGTCCTCGCGCATGATCAAGTACTCATCGCCGTCGATCTTGATCTCGGAACCGCTGTACTTGCCGAAGAGAACGCGATCGCCGACCTTCACGTCGAGGGCCTGGCGGGTGCCGTCATCTTTATATTTGCCTTCGCCGGCGGCAATAACTTCGCCTTCCTGCGGCTTTTCCTTGGCAGTGTCAGGGATAATGATGCCTCCCCGAACCTGCTCGCCTTCCTCAATCCGGCGCACAATCACGCGATCATGAAGAGGCCTGATATTCGTAGCCATAACCTGGAATCTCCTTTCAACTGGTCGAGAAAATTGGTGAATTTAGGATGTATAACTAGCACTCTGTATTTGAGAGTGCTAAGGATAGAGCCACAGCCGGGTGGATGTCAACTCACTCCCAAACATAGAGTTCGTCATATTCAACCCCGTACGCCTTCAAAAAGGCACGATATTCATCCTGGAATGGGACGCGCTTGTGATGCTCCTCTTGATTCTCGATGTAGGCAATCACGTCTTGGAGATTAGATTGGCTGACGGAAAATGCGGCATAGCCGCCTTGCCAATAAAAACTCCTCAGTTTCGGTGAGAGGCTTTTGATCCAACCGGAAGAAGTTCGCTTGGTTTCCTTTACGACTTCGGCGATCGGGTGAACTCGGGACAGCGCAAACAACGAATGTGTGTGATCCTCAACGCCGCCGACGATTAGTGTTTCGCAATCGTATTTCCGCAGGATCGTTGCTAGGTAGGCGTGCATGTCGCGACGCACGGATTTATCGGTCAAGAACGGAAAGCGGTCTTTGGTTGAAAAGATGAGGTGCGTCCACAGACGCGCGAGTGATTGAGCCATCGTGAGGTTGGCCTCCAAGTTTTGTTTTTGTAAAGCGTTTAGTCGGACCTTGGTCCAGTGAAGGATTCTAACATGCGTGCTCGAAACGCTCTAAGGAGCGAAACGCCGAAGGCGTTGGCTAGTTTCAGCCCAGGGTTGCTTCAAGCCTGGGGACAGGAATAAATAAAGGTGATCCAACGCTGAAAGCGTTGGCGAAGTGATGCGACCCGGTTCGCCAACGCTTTCAGCGTTACCACTGTTGAGGGGTGTTGGGATCCCAGGGTTGAAGCAACCCTGGGACAGGAATAAATAAAGGTGATCCAACGCTGAAAGCGTTGGCGAAGTGATGCGACCCGGTCGCCAACGCTTTCAGCGTTACCACTATTTTGAGGGGCGTTGCGATCCCAGGGTTGAAGCAACCCTGGGCTGCAATTAGCCAACGCCTTCGGCGTTGCGGCCCCGGTTGAAGGTGCGGCGTGGGTGAAAGCGCGGCTTGGGTGAAAGCGCGGCCTGGTCGAATCTGTGTCCCGGTTGAATGTTGCGGTCGATTGAATGCTCGTCACCGTGTGGCGCGTTTGGGGCGGGTGCCGTTGCGGTCCTGGCGATCGTAGAGGGCGACGCGCTTGGCGAGGGTGTTGCGATGGATGCCGAGGATGACCGCTGTGTTTGAGAGGTGCTGCTTGTTTTTAGCGAGGGCCTTTTTGATGTAGAGCTTCTCGAATTCGGAAAGCGCCTCGTCGAGCAGGATCTGGCCTTCCAGCATTTCGTCGATCAAGGTTTCAAGCCGCGCACGCATGATTAATCTCCCGCATTGAGAGAATTGGCAGCGACGGTGGGTGAGTCGCTTGCCTAAGAAAGCTGGTTACACCGCGAAAGCTCAATCGACTCCGCGAAAACTTGATAACACCGCGAAGGCTTTGTAACCTCGCGAAAGCTCGGTAACACCGAGAAAGTTAAAGCTCTTTTCCGGTTAGAAGTCGGTACGCTTCGAGATAGCGAGCAGTGGTGGCGGCGGCGACTTCCGCCGGAATCTCGGGCGCGGGCGGTTTCTTGTCCCAGTCGAGAGTCTCGAGATAGTCGCGCACGTACTGCTTATCAAACGATGGCTGCGAACGCCCAGGCTGATATTCATCAGCCGGCCAGAACCGTGAGGAATCCGGCGTCAACACTTCATCAATCAAAAGCAGTTCACCATTCTTGTCCAGGCCAAACTCAAATTTCGTGTCCGCAATGATGATCTGCCGCTGACGCGCGTACTCGTGAGCTTCTGAATACAGCCGCAACGACGTATCGCGAAGCTGCGCGGTTCGTTCCTCACCGATCAACTCGCGCACCTGATCTTCCGTGATGTTCTCGTCGTGTCCTACTTCGGCTTTAGTAGAAGGTGTGAACAACGGCTCCGGCAACTTCGCCGACTCCTGCAAATCAGCCGGCAACTTGTGACCACACACTTCACCGGTGCGCAAGTAATCCTTCCAACCTGAACCAACTAAATAACCGCGTACGACACACTCCACCGGAAACACTTCCGCACGACGCACCAGCATCGCGCGTCCCGCAAGCGTCTGTGCGTGACGTTGGACCGCCTCGGGCATCTCTTCGATCTTCGCCGTGATTTGATGATTCGCGACAACGTGACCCAGCTTCTCAAACCAAAACTCCGAAAGCTTAGTCAACACTTCGCCCTTGCGTTGAATCGGCGTTGGCAGAATACAGTCGAACGCGGAAATGCGATCGGTCGCGACGATCAGCAGACTATCGTCGTCTACCGCGTAAACGTCGCGCACTTTTCCACGTCTTACCAGCTTGAGATCAGAAAGAGATGTTTGCAGCAGAGTGGCAGCACTCATGTCGTTGGCTGCCCTCCCAGCAGCGATGATTTAGTTTTTGTAAGAATCGATCCGGATTGTGCTCGTGCGAAAAAACTTTGTCAAGACAGAGTCTGATTTAAGTATTAAGAGCATCGCGCAGTCGACGAATTTGTGCGGCGTGATTGTGTGCGTGATCCGCATAAATGCGCAGCCAGTCTTCGGCGCTGTAGCGCCCGTTCTCTGTATGCGTTCCGGCACGTTGCCAATCTTCTTCCGTCATCAGTGGCAACAACTGCATCGTCGTCGCACGCGCCGAGCGAAACGCTTCGAGCGCCGGTCCCATGTCGCGATCGTTGTAGCGCAGCCGCTTCGCAAACTCGTCCTGGTCGTAACCATGAATTAACGGTTGCTCTTCGCAAAGCAGTCTTCTGATTCTGACGGCCGAGGTAGTTTCACTGTCGCCGAGATGATGAATAATCTCGCGCGCACTCCACTTGCCGGGAATCGGATGCGCTCCTAAACTTTCCGCGGGAAAGTTGTTGAGTGCATTGGTCACTTCCTCATAACCGGAAGCGTATTGTTTAATGAGGGCGTTACGTTCTTCGGGTGTCATGGTTCTGGTCCTTTATTAATAGGGTCAAGCTTGCAAGGAGCATAGCAAAGATCGGGCGCCATGTTTACTTTCGGGCAGTTGAGGCCACGAAGGGTAAGTTTGGGCTTGAACAGCCGGGCAATTCTCCTGTACTATCCTCCCCGAACCGAGATGCGCCAAAGACCCCGATGGTGCTTGCCCTCTGAGCCTCCTGCTTGTCAGTTCAGATCGACTAACTATTCTGATGGCTACAGCTACTGACAGACAGAAAATCGCAAAAGATAACTTCCCTGTACCTGACTCCGGCGAACGTAAGGTCTCGTTGCTGGTAGTCGAGGACGATGAAAACATCTCCACCGCAATCAGCGAGTACTTCTCGCGCGCCGGCTACAACGTGCGGACTGTCGAAGACGGTCTCAACGGCGTGAAAGCGGCTTTGGACGATCCACCCGATGCGGTGGTCCTCGATCTAATGCTGCCGAAGATGGACGGCCTCGCTGTTTGCAAGGAACTCAGGGAAAAGGTCGGCTACTTGCCAATACTTATGCTCACAGCCAAGGACGACGTCGTCGACAAAGTCCTCGGACTGGAGATGGGCGCGGACGATTACATCACCAAGCCCTTCAGCTTGCGCGAGCTCGAAGCACGCATCAAGTCGGTGCTGCGGCGCACGCGCAATGGCCCAAGTAGCGATGGCATTCGAGACGAAGCGCCGATCGTTCGCGGCCGGCTGCGGATCGACTCCGCCAAGCGCGAAGTCACGATCGGCGACCGGCAAGTTGAACTGACGCCGAAAGAGTTCGATCTGCTGCGTCTCTTTGCGTCGAATCCGGGCCGCGTGTTTCCGCGCAAGTACCTGCTCGAGAAGATCTGGGACTACTCCTACGAAGGCTACGACCGCACGATCGATTCACACATCAATCGTCTGCGGGCCAAGATCGAGGAGAACCCCGAAAATCCGCAAATGGTCCTGACCGTTTGGGGCATCGGGTACAAGTTCAGCGACGAGCAGTAATCACACGCTTCAACGGGGTGGCCTTCAAGTCCACCCCGTAACCCATCCTTTTCGTCCAATCTTCAAAAATTGTTAGGAATTTCTACCCACTTATTGTATTCTTCGCGCCAGTTTGTACAAGATAGTGGGCCCCCCGACTAACTTGTCTCACGTTTCGCTATTTGAAACTGGAGGAAGTCGAGATGAACATAAAAGGCCGTATTGCGCCTGCTGTTCTCTTATTGGGGCCCGTATTGACTTTCACCGCGCCGGTTCAAGCCCAAAACAGCGTTACCGCTTCGGCGCGTCCTGCAATTTCCGTCCTTGATAGCACTAAAGAGCAAGATGGACTTGTCGGTTCTGTACGACGAGTTAAGACGGAGACTGCCCGGATCGAGATCAAGGACGGACATCCGGTCGAGGGATCACCGCAATTAGTTGAAGTTACCACCTATGGGATCAAGGGGAATCGAATTGAAAACACCTCCTATCCGATCGCCGGGTCACTCGCAGGCAAAGAAGAATACAAGTACGACGAACGTGGAAACATCACGGAGATGACGTTGCGCGACGAGCGCGGCTCAATTCTCAGCCGTGAGGCGTACGCGTACGAGTTCGATAAGTTTGGTAATTGGACGAAGATGATGACGAGTCTGGTGGTGTTTGAGAACGGTGAGTTGAAACGCGAGCCCACCGAGGTGACGTACCGCACTGTTACTTATTACTTCGACGATAGTGTTGCGAAGGCTGTTGAGGCACCACCGAAGCCACCAGAGCCGGCAAAGAGCGTCTCTGTTCCAGAGCCCCTGTTGCGAGAGATCGAGGAGACAGGGATTTTAGCGATTGAATACAAAGAGATTCCAACTTCCGGGTCGAAGCTCGATGAAGATCCCCCTTCGTTGGTACTGGCAAAAGTAGAAGCCCCGACTCCTGTGGTTTCTGTGGCTCCGGTCTTAAACCCGGCAATGGACCTCTACACGACCGGCCGCAACCGTTTCGAAGCGGGCGACGTCAAAGGCGCGATAGACGCGTACCTCCAATCGATCAAATTGGAGCCCAGTTCGGCGGAGGTTTATCTCAACCTCGGCCACGCCTATCTGAAACTCCAGAAAGACAGCGACGCGATCAAAGCCTTCAAACAGTCGCTCAAACTCAACCCCGATCAACCCGAAACCCAATATGGCTTGGGCCTCGCATCGTTTCGCCGCGGCCAATTCCAGGAAGCGGCCGACGCGTTCAAGAAGGCCGTCACGCTCGAGCCGAAAATGGCCAAGGCCCATTACGGTCTGACGCTCGCGTATCAGGAGTTGGGCCAATCCCAGGGCGTGATCGAACACTACCGGATTCTCGAACGACTCGACAAAAACCTTGCGCGGAAAGTGGCCCTGACTTTTCCGCAGTACAACTTTTCGTGCCGGCAGATGCAAGGCTGCCCCTAAGCCCAGACCGTCTTGCAGGAGTAGTAATGCAGAATAATCGTTTCGTAGTTTTGACTGGTCACCTCAGCAACTATCCCCTATCCGATCTGGTCGGCATTCTGCGCCACCAGAAGAAAACCGGACGGTTGATGATCGAATGTCCGAAAGGTCCGGCAACGTTCTTCTTCCAGGAGGGCGAGTTGATCGATGCGCGTCTCAACGACCTTGTTGGCTTGCAGGCGATCTGCGTGGCCCTCGCAGAACCGGATGCCGCGTTCAATTTCAACCCTTTGATTCCCGCAACCCGCCGCTCGATTGAACCTTCGTTGCACAGAGCCGTTGCCGAACTGTTCGGGTGTTGGGATGAGAGTGCTTTACAGATCGAGACGACAGCGGCGCCCACACCGGTGCTCACTACACAACCGGCGCCGCTCGCGCTTCCGCCCGCACCACCTTCTGCGCTACGACAACGTCCGCTGTTGTTTCTGGCTGGTGCAGTTCTGTTTGGCGTCGGCCTCTCGACGGTGATCACCGTCACAAGAGGTTTCAGCGCCGCCAGTCCTCCGGTCGTTGCCGTTGAGGCTCCGAAACCAATCATCCAACAAAATCCCTCTCCTCCATCTGTTTCATCTGTGGTACCCAACCCGAAACCAAAAACTCGACCCAAAACCACTAACACGGATAAGACAGATCAAAAAGAACAACCAATTAATGTCGTAATGCAGATCGAAAACGGCCGCGTGCTGAAAGCCTCGATAGCAAACCCAAAACCCGGACGCGAAAGTTACGAAGCGCTCGCGCTGCGTATCGCACGACAACGCCGTTACGCCCCGACTGTGAGCGGCGGCCAAACTGTCACTATTGCTGTCAGCCCCCAGGAGTAAGACTGTTGACGAAAGGCGCCCCGATGTTATTTCTCGAGACGAAATCTCTGAATCATTCAGTCGACGGCGACGCTCGCACGAGATTGTTGCAGGAACTTCAGGAGCGCGGCTTCACGCCGATGATCCGTTCCGCGCGTTTGCGCTTCTTCGAAGACGTGCTACTCAGCACCGATCGCATTTCGGATTTGGAATCAGCGCTCTCTTCATACACCGATACAACTATCGCCGAACCCTTCGTGCGCGGCGACGTGTTCTGTTTTCATGATTACGTTCTCTTTCTGCTTTTCGAGGACGACGACACATTGCGCGCCGGCATCGTTTACGAGCCGCGCACGCCGGAACCATTTCGCAAGCTCGACTCGTTTTGCCAGGACGTTCGTCTAATGTTGCTTACCGACGAGAACCGCGATCGTTTGCCGCAGTGGCAGTTGGGCAAGTCCGCAATGCCGCAGGGCTTCCGCACGTTTGTCGAAAAGCAGGACGCCGATTCGCTCTACACGAGTTTGCGCAAGGAGACGATGAGCAAGCGCATCCTGGCCGCTTCGAAACTCGAGGACGAACGAGCGCGCGTCTTTCTGCGTGCCGCGCGCAACGCACACGAGGAAGGTTATGCGGCGAAGCTGCTAACCGGAAACACTGACTCCGCGCACGTGCCGATTCAGCGGCTCGAAGACGTTGGTCTCGTCGAACGCGAAGTGCAGATCAGTTGCCGCAAGACAGGTCATGCGCTGTTTCGTTTGCCGAACCCGCACGCGCTTGCGGTGGTGACTGTAAGCGATGCGACATGCAGCGAGTGTGGCGCGCCGGTGGCGGATGAGAATGTGGAAGAAGTGATCGCACCGACGCAGTTGGCGTCGTCGTTACTCGAAGATGGTTCGTGGCTGGTGAGCCGGATTCACTTCCTGCTGCGCGAGATGGGCGTGCCCGAGCGCGAGATCGCGGTTGGACCATCAGAAGGCAGCGGCTACGGCCAGATGATGGCGAACATCTGCGGCGAATCGTTTTTGATTGTGACGCGTGATGGAGATCTAACGCCGGCGTTTGCGCGTTGGGCCATCGATCTGGAGATTGAAACTGAAGCGTCGCACCTGGTGATCGTCGCGACCGGACGAATTCATCGTGAAGCGGGAGTGTTGTTACAGAATCACTCGCGGCGGCGCGTCAGTGGCGGGCAGGATTTTGAGATGATCATTGCCGACGATGCGGCAACCGCGGGACGCGAGCTAAAGAACGCGCTCGAACGCGTTTCGCAGCGTGTAGTCGCGGAGCAACTCTGCGTGTTGGACAACAGTATTGGGTTGTCAGTAAGCCGTTTGGTACTGAAGAAATTTGAAATTTTACGAACCACGGATGTTACAGATGGGACGGATGAACCACTCGAAACCGAACCCGAGATCATCGTGCCGGCTGCGCCGTTGACTCTCGCTGCCGGTGTTGCGGCAAACATTCCGTTGGAAGAGTAAATGAAAGCATTCAAACGGCAGCCCGCGCCGCCTGACGCCGTGGTCGATGAGCGTTGGAGTGAGGACGTGGCTACCCTGCGGCGAGCAGCGGAGGAACTGGTCCAACGCCGCCACGCGCAACTCAGTCTCTCGCAGTCTCGGAAGGTCGTGCTGCGGCCGGTCGACGGTCCTTTTGACGAGATTGCTCAATCGCTCGACGATCCTTCGCCCACCGTCCGCCAGAAAGCTGTTCGCGAACTCTACGAACTCGATCCCGATCAGGCCGCGACGCTCGTGAACGACGCGTTGCGTGTTGGTTCACCCGAGGAACGCCGCCGCATCGGCACTGCACTCGCGGACAGCGGTCTGTTGTACGAAGCGATCGACGATCTGATAGGCGAGAACCACGAGAGTTGTTACGGCGCGTTCTCGCTATTGTTTTTGGTTGCCAAAGCGGGCGTCGTGGAGCCGCTGATCACGGTGATTGAAAAGAATCCGAGCCTCGATCTAAGCCTCGCGATTATTCGTTTGCTCGCTTCGAGCGGCGAACCGGAAGTCGGACCTGCCTTACAAAAACTCGCATCCGATTCCACCCTGGCGCCCGAGCTTCGCTCTGCCGCCGCCGAAGCTGTCACTCAACTCTTCGGCTAAGCGCATAGCAAACCATCCACAGATTACGCAGAAGAAATCTGTGTAATCTGTGGATGGTTTGAGTCCCTTCGACAGACACGAACGTCTGTCCTACTATTGTAGTTTTGACATGCGCTTCAAACTTCATTCTGAATACGAACCCAAGGGTGATCAGCCCGCCGCGATCGACGCACTCGTGCGTGGTCTCAACGACGGCGCGAAAGATCAAGTGCTGCTCGGCATCACCGGCAGCGGCAAGACGTTTACTATCGCCAGCGTCATCGAACGCATGCAACGTTCGACGCTCGTCCTGGCGCACAACAAGACGCTCGCAGCGCAGCTCTTTCAGGAGTTTCGCACGCTCTTTCCCGAGAACGCGGTTGAATACTTCGTCTCATATTACGACTACTACCAACCGGAAGCTTACGTTCCGGCCGCCGACGTCTACATCGAAAAAGAAGCGATCGTCAACCAGGAGATCGATCGTTTGCGGATGTCGGCTACGCGCGCGTTGTTTGAGCGCCGCGACGTGATTGTGGTGGCGAGTGTCTCGTGCATTTACGGCCTTGGCGATCCGGACGCGTATTACGGTTTGCTGTTTTTTATCGAACCGGGCGGGCGCATGTCGCGCGATGTGCTGCTCCAGCGTTTGGTCGAGTTGCAATACGAACGCTCGGACGTCAACTTCCAACGTGGCACGTTTCGCGTGCGCGGCGACGTGGTTGAGATATATCCGAGCTATCAGGACCTCGCTTATCGCATCGAGTTGTGGGGCGACGAGATCGATTCGATCTCCACGATCGATCCACTGCTCGGTGAAGTGATCGAAAAGCACACGTCGCGCGTGCCGATCTATCCGAAGACGCACTACGTGATGTCGCGTCCCACGATCAAACGGGCAATCAAGACGATTAAGGAAGAGCTCGAATGGTGGGAACCCAAGCTGATCGCCGAGGGCAAGCTGGTGGAAGCGCAACGGCTGCACCAGCGCACGATGTTTGATCTCGAGATGATCAAGGAGATGGGATTCTGCCGCGGCATCGAGAATTATTCGCGGCATTTAACCGGCAAGAACCCCGGAGAGCCGCCACCGACACTAATCGACTACCTGCCGCGCGAAACGTTGATGGTGATCGACGAGTCGCACCAATCGGTGCCCCAGGTGCGTGGGATGTTTGAAGGCGACCAGTCGCGCAAACGCACGCTCGTCGAATACGGTTTTCGATTGCCGTCGGCTCTCGATAACCGGCCACTCAACTTTAAAGAGTTCGAAGCACGGATTGGTCAGACGATTTACGTGTCGGCGACACCCGGGCCTTATGAACTAACAAAGGCGGCCGGTGAAGTGATCGAACAGATCATTCGTCCGACGGGATTGATGGATCCGGAAGTCGAAGTGCAGCCCGTGAAAGGCCAGATCGACCACTTGCTGGAGGAGTGCCGCCAACGTGCCGAGGTCCACGAGCGCGTATTGGTCACGACGCTGACCAAGCGCATGGCTGAAGATTTGACGGAGTATTTCACGGAAGTCGGCGTGCGCGTCCGTTACCTGCACTCCGACATCGAGACGCTCGAGCGCATCAAGATCCTGCGCGACTTGCGGCGCGGCGAGTTTGACGTGCTAGTTGGCATCAATCTTCTGCGTGAAGGATTGGATCTGCCTGAAGTGTCGCTGGTGGCGATCCTCGACGCCGACAAGGAAGGTTTTCTGCGTTCCGAGCAGTCGTTGATTCAGACGATCGGACGCGCGGCGCGAAACTCGCGCGGCAAAGCGATCCTTTACGCCGACCGGATCACCGAATCGATGAAACGCGCGATGGGAGAGACATCGCGGCGGCGGGCGATTCAGGAAGTTTACAATCGCGAGCACGGGATCACGCCGATGACCATTATCAAACCGATCGAAGCAACGTTGATCACGGCGTCTGAAGCGGATTACTTCAAGATGCCGACCGAGTTGGACCAGATCGAAGACTACTCGCCGGCAAATCTCGAAGCCACGATTTCGCGGTTGGAGCTGGAGATGCGCGGGGCGGCGAAGCGGTTTGAGTTTGAGAAGGCGGCGGAGCTGCGGGATCGGATTAAGGTGCTGCGCGAGCGCGAATTGCAACTAACGTAATGCAAACAAAGTCCGATCCTGACGAGATACAGTCGTTCCTGGCAGACGCGAGTTTTATACGCGACGGACACGCCGATCGCGTCCTGATTCCCGAAACGATTGAGGAAGTGGCGGAAGTGCTTGCGGCTGCGAATCGAGATGGCGTTCCGGTGACAGTTTCAGGCGCCGGAACCGGAACGGTTGGTGGACGTGTTCCTTTCGGTGGAATTGTGTTGGCTACGGATCGACTCAACCGCATTAAGAGTATTGAGAATTTCCGGGGAGTGGCTGAAGCAGGAGTTATTCTTTCTGATTTCCAGCGCGCGGTAGATCAAAAAGGATTGTTGTACCCACCGGACCCGACCGAACGCGGCGCCTTTCTCGGCGGCACTGTCGCAACGAACGCTTCTGGGGCGAGAACATTCAAATATGGCCCAACACGCAATTACATCGAGCGTTTGAAGGTGGTGCTTGCATCCGGCGAAGTTCTGGATTTGCGCCGCGGCGACAAGCTCCCCCAAATCCCTGTTCTTCACTATCGTCCGCCTGCGACTCGTAAAAATGCAGCGGGCTACTTCGTCAAACCCGACATGGACGCGCTCGATCTTTTCATCGGCAGCGAAGGCACACTCGCCGTTATCTGCGAGATCGAAACCAGACTTGTTCCAAAGCCCGAAGGTCTTTTGAGCGGCGTCGTGTTCTTCGCAAACGAATCCGACGTGCTTGCTTTTGTCGCCGAAGCGAAGAGCGGCGTGGTCGACGCGCGCGCACTCGAATTCTTCGACAACGAATCACTAGACTTCCTGCGCCAGAAATACCCGGAGATTCCCGGGGCGGCTGTCGCCGCGATCTTCTTCGAACAGGAAACCACGGATGAAACGGAAGAGTCGATTTTGAATGCGTGGCTCGCGCTGTTGGATAAGCATCACGCGTTCAGCGATTCGTGGTTTGCGACAAACGAACAGGACCAGGCAAGATTGCGCGAGTTTCGCCATCAACTGCCGGTGTTGATGAACGAGTGGTTTGCGCATTACCGGCAGCGCAAAGTTTCAACCGACATGGCCGTGCCGGACGCAGCGTTTCCCGGGCTTTTCGATCTCTACAAACAAACACTCCGGTCCAGTGCGTTGCGTTACACGATCTTCGGTCATATCGGCGACAATCACGTCCACGTCAACATCCTCCCGCGCGACGAAGAGGAAGGCGCGCGCGCGCGTGAGCTGTACGTGCAATTTCTGAAGTACGCCGCTTCCGTTGGTGGCACGCTCTCCGCCGAACACGGCGTGGGCAAGTTGAAACGCGATTACCTGCGGCTTTTTTATAATGACGATCAACTGCGCGAAATGGCCGCGTTGAAAAAGACTTTCGATCCGCATGGTATTCTCGGGCGGGGTAACATCTTCGCCGAGGAATTCTTGAACTGATGCTCAGATTCACCACAGCCGGAGAATCGCACGGACGCGCGTTGGTCGCGATTCTGGAAGGTTTGCCTGCGGGCCTGGCAATTAATCAAGAACTTATCGACGACGAACTGCGCCGGCGGCAACTCGGTTACGGGCGTGGCGGGCGCATGAAGGTTGAGCGCGATCACGCTGAGATCCTGAACGGCGTTCGTCATGGACTCACGCTTGGTTCGCCCATCACGTTACTGATCGAAAACAAGGATTGGCCCAACTGGACCGACGTCATGGCCGCTGAGTCGCGTGAGATCGCGCCGGAAAAATCACGGCGTTTGAAGCGCCCGCGGCCGGGTCACGCCGATCTGCCCGGAGGGTTGAAATATGACGTGCGCGATCTGCGCAACATCCTCGAACGCGCGTCGGCTCGTGAAACCACCGCGCGCGTCGCGTGCGGCGCGCTCGCGAAACAGTTGCTGACCAGCTTTGGCGTCGAAGTGCGCAGTCACGTGATTCAACTCGGCGGCATACCGGAAGCACCGCTTGAGTTAACCTGGGACCAGATCGCGGCGATCGCGGACGATGCGCCGTTGCACTGTGCTGACGCCGAAGCCGAACAGAAGATGATCGCGTTGATCGACGAGACGCGTCAAAAAGGCGACACGCTCGGCGGGCTCTTCGAAGTCGCCGTTCGCGGCGTGGTGCCGGGATTGGGTTCGCACACCGCATGGGATTTGAAGCTTGATGGATTATTGGCGCAGGCGGTGATGTCGATCCCGGCGGTGAAGGCTGTTTCGATCGGCGCCGGCGCCGAGGCGAGCAGTCTGCCGGGTTCGGAAGTTCATGACGAGATTGCATACAACGCGGAAACGCGCGAGTTCATACGCGAGACTAACCGTGCGGGTGGTCTCGAAGGCGGCATCACCAACGGCGAAGAGATCCGCGTCCGCGGCCACCTGAAACCTTTGTCGACGCTCCGTCGCTCGCTCCGATCCGTGGACATCGACACGAAAGAAGAAGAGGCCGCGGCGTTCGAACGTTCCGACGTGACAGCGGTCCCCGCCGCGGGTGTGATCGGCGAGTCGATGGTCGCTTTAACACTCGCACGCGCCATGCGCGAGAAGTTCGGCGGCGACAGTCTCGGCGAGATGAAGCGCAACTTCGAAGGGTATCGGGAACAGTTGCGTGGGTACTAAAGACCATCCACAGATTACACAGATAATCGGCGGAATCTGTGGATGGTATTCGACTGCAAACAATGTTCAGCGTTAGAATTGCGGCATGGCACTGTTGGAGATAGTTAAATGGCCGGCGCCGGTGCTCGATAATCCCGCGGATCCCGTGACTGAGTTTGACGCGGACCTCGCGAAGCTGGTCAGCAATATGTTTGAGACGATGTACGTTGCGCCGGGCGTCGGCCTGGCTGCCGTGCAGATTGGAGTTCCCAAGCGGCTTTTTGTCATGGATTGCTCCGCCGGCAAAGACCCGAAGCAACGCGTCGTACTCATCAACCCGGAAGTCCTGCGTGTCGAAGGCACGCAAAGCGGCGACGAAGGATGCCTGTCTTTTCCCGGCATCTTTACGCCCGTCGAACGCAACCTGCGCGCGATCGTCAAAGCTCAGGATCTAAAAGGAAACTGGTTTGAGCTCGACGGCATGGAACTCACCGCGCGCTGCATGCTGCACGAAACCGACCACTGCGACGGCATAGTGTTTCTCGACAAGATGAGCGCGCTCAAGCGCGAGCTCGTCAAGCGTAAGATCAAGAAACTGCAAAAAGCCGGCAAGTGGGATTAATAACCAAGAACAAAAACTACGGAGTGTGAATGCCTACCGAATTTCGTAATGAGCCGTTTACTGATTTCAGCAAAGAAGAGAACGCGCAGGCTATGCGCGCCGCACTCGAGAAGGTCGGAGCCGAACTCGGGCGCGAGTATCCGCTAGTCATCGGCGGCGAGCGTATTGCCAGCGACGGCAAACTAGACAGTTTCAATCCAGCTAATCGCACGCAGCTAGTCGGGCGGTTTAACAAAGCGACGAAAGAACTCGCGACCCGCGCGGTTGAAGAGGCTGCGAAAGCTTTTCAAAACTGGCGGCACGCTCACGCCGAAGATCGTGCGGCGTTGCTAGAGCGCGTCGCTGAGATCCTGCGCGAGCGGCGGCACGAGTTTTCCGCGTGGATGGTTTATGAAGTGGCCAAGACGTGGGCCGAAGCTGACGCGGACACCGCCGAAGCGATCGATTTCTGCGACTTTTACGCACGCGAGATGTTGCGCTACGCCGGCGAGCAGCCGTTATCACAAATCCCCGGCGAGGAAAGCGCGCTTGAATACATCCCGCTGGGTGTCGGCGCGGTGATTCCACCGTGGAACTTTCCGCTCGCGATCATGGCTGGCATGACTGTCGCGTCGGTCGTGACCGGCAACACAGTCGTTTTGAAACCTTCTTCCGACGCGCCGACAATCGCGTTCAAGTTTTTCGAGATCCTCGAAGAAGCGGGCTTGCCGCCGGGCGTGGTGAACTTCATGACCGGTTCGGGCGCTGAAGTCGGCGACGTGATCGTGGACCATCCGAAGACGCGTTACGTTGCGTTCACCGGTTCGAAGGAAGTCGGGCTCAGGATCAACGAGCGCGCGGCGAAAGTTCACGAGGGACAGATTTGGATCAAGCGCGTGGTGGCGGAGATGGGCGGCAAGGACGCGATCATCGTTGCTGACGATGCGAACCTCGAGGATGCAGCGACCGGTGTCGTGCAAGCGGCGTTTGGTTTTCAGGGACAGAAGTGTTCGGCGTGTTCGCGCGCGATCATCGATGCGAAGGTTTACGACGAGATGGTCGAGAAGATCGTCGACCGGACTGCTAAGCTCAAACTCTCCAATCCGACTGACCCGGCAACCAACATGAGCGCCGTGATCAACGAGAAGGCGTTCAACGCGATCAACTCTTACATCGAAAAGGGCAAGAGTGAAGGCGGACGCGTCGTGATCGGCGGCGGCTCTGATGGCGAGCAAGGCTTCTTCATCGAGCCGACGGTCATTGCCGACGTCAAACCGGGCGACACGATCGAACAGGAAGAGATTTTTGGACCGGTGCTGGCGGTGATCAAGGCGCAGAATTACGACGACGCGTTGCACATCGCCAACGACACGCAGTTTGGTTTGACGGGCGCTGTTTACAGTGCTGACGAAACGAAGCTGCATCGCGCACGCAAGGAGTTTCACGTCGGTAACTTGTACTTGAATCGGAAGTGCACAGGCGCGCTGGTGGGCGTGCATCCGTTTGGCGGCTTCAACATGTCAGGCACCGATTCAAAAGCCGGCGGACGCGATTACCTGTTGCTGTTCATGCAGGCGAAAGTGGCGGCAGAAAAGATCGGTGCGACCACAAGCCGCAAAGCCTCGGCAGCAGATTGAACGGTTATTAAACGGATTGCCGACGCATGCGAATAGTCTTCATGGGAACACCTCAAGCCGCTGTTCCCACGCTGCGCCGGTGTGTTGAGGACGGTCACGAAGTCGTGGCCGTTTGGACGCAACCGGATCGACCTTCAGGCCGCGGCAACAAAGTCTCTTTTTCACCGGTCAAAGAGTTTGCACTCGCGCAAAACATCCCGGTTCACCAACCGCAGCGCATAAAAACTGACGAAACCAAAAAGCTCTTCGCTTCGCACGACGCGGACGTCGCGGTCGTCGTGGCTTATGGCCGCATCCTGCCTGAAGAATTTTTGCATGCGCCCGCGCGCGGATGTATCAACGTCCATTTTTCATTGCTGCCGAAATATCGCGGCGCGGCTCCCACAAACTGGGCCATTGTGAACGGCGATAAAGAGACTGGTATCACGACCATGTTCATGGAGCCCACACTCGACACTGGTCCAATCCTGCTTCAGCACGCTACGAAGATCGGCGACACGGAAACCGCGCCGGAGTTGATGCAACGACTTTCCGAAACGGGAGCCGAGTTGTTGAGTGAAACACTCACGCGGCTTGATGAACTGACGGCGTGGCCACAGGACCACGCTCAAGCGAGCTTTGCGCCGATAATCAAGAAAGAAGACGGACTGATCGATTGGTCGCGCCCCGCTGGAGTTATTGATCGTGCGATCCGTGGCTTTCAACCGTGGCCGACCGCGTACACGACTTTCAATTCGAAGGGGTTGACGATCTGGGAAGCGCAACCGCTGTTAGTCATGTCACCGGGAGTGCGGCCGGGTGAAGTGGTGGTTGCGTTGCGCGATGAGCTGGTCGTCCAGTGTGGAAATCAGACTGCGTTGCGCGTGCTCGAGGTGCAGCCGGAAGCGCGCAAGCGGCTCGCGGCGCGTGACTTTATCAACGGCCTGCGCGTGAAGATTGGCGATCGCTTTGGCAACGATTAAACAGATCTCGCCCGCCAGGCGCGCGGCTTTTGACATACTTCGCGAAGTTGAGGCCGGCGCATTCTCTTCGATTCTCCTCGCCGCTGAAGAACCAAAACTGAAGCCGGTAGATCGGGCGTTGACTCACGAACTGGTGCTCGGTGTACTGCGTTGGCAACTCTGGCTCGACAAGCTGATCGAGCACTTCACAAAGCGCGGCATTGAGACTCTGGATCTTCCGGTGCGGCTCGCGCTGCGGCTCGGTCTGTATCAGCTTCGGTTTCTCACGCGCATTCCCGCATCCGCGGCGGTAAATGAATCAGTAAACCTGGTACGCAGCGCAAAGGTTAGTTCGGCGGCGGCGTTTGTGAATGCAGTGTTGCGGCGCGCTATTCGCGAAGCCGAGTACGACCCAGCCTCCGCTGCCAAAGATCCGATTAAGAGGCTAGCGATCGAAACTTCGCACCCGGCGTGGTTGATTGAGCGTTGGGCCAACGCTTTTGGAGTTGAAGAAACTGAGGCGTTCGCGCGCGCTAATAATCTGGTGCCGCCCACGGCGTTTCGCGTAGTTGGAGGGGATTCTACGGAAGTTTTGGATCGACTCAGAAATGCAGGAGGCCTTGTTGAACCTTCAAAGGTTGCTAAAGACGCGTGGCGTATTTCCAATGCACCATCGTTGTTGAGAGAACTTGCGGCTGAAGGAAAGATCTATGTTCAAGACGAAGCCTCACAACTAGTAGCTCAAATTGTCGACCTCAAGCCAAACGAGCGTGCGCTCGATCTGTGCGCCGCTCCTGGGGGAAAGACGACGTTAATGGCTGCCTGGGCCGGTGATAGCGCTCTGATTATTGCTTCTGATCGATCGGAGAAACGTCTGGAAACCGTTGTTAGAACTAGTACCTTACACAACCTCAACCAAATAAAATCCCTGGTGGCCGACGCAACACAACAGCTACCGTTCGAAAACAGCGTCTTCGATCGCATACTCGTCGACGCCCCGTGCTCCGGCACCGGAACACTGCGCCGCAACCCCGAGATCCGCTGGCGCATTTCCGAAGCCGATATCGCCGAACTCGCCGCCCAACAAAAACTATTTCTGAAACACGCCGCCCGCGTCCTGAAACCCGGCGGTCAACTCGTCTATTCAACCTGCTCCATCGAGCCCCACGAGAACGAGCAGGTGGTTAAAGCTTTTCTCAAGAGCCATACGGATTTTCAATTGCTAAACACCTCCAGAACCTGGCCGCACCGTGAAGGAACGGACGGCTTTTTTATCGCCAGTTTCCGGCTTGCGAGCCAACAATAGCGGGTGCTAGACTTCGACGCTTGAGTTTAGTCGCCAGAGTTTCATCAATATTCCGAAGTATCGCCATCGTGATCGCGATAGCAGCCGTTTTTCTCTTCGGAGTTGCGACGACCGTTTATCTCTCTCTGCGCAGTCCGGAAGTGAAGGTTCCGGACGTCGTCGGCAAGAACCGGTTCGAAGCGGAGAAGATACTGGCCGAAGCTGATCTCAAGTTTCGTGTGCGCGCCTCGCGTCCCAGCAACCAGACGCAACCCGAAACGGTTCTGTTTCAGTTGCCGCGTGCGGGTGAAGTCGTAAAGACCGGACAGACGGTTGCAATGGACGTCAGCCGCCCGGCGAAAGAAGGCGAGTCGCCCGAGACAGTCACACCCGAAGAGAATACAAACGAGAATCGCAACGCAAATTCGAGCGCGAACGAAAACAAACCCAAGCGGCCAAAACCCAAAAACACGAACGAGAACGCCAACGGCAATACGAACGGCAACGCGAACGCGAATAAACCAGCTAACGCAAACCGTCCGGCAAACGCGAATGCGCGCCCGGCGAATTCCAACACGACCGGCAACGCAAACGTACCGCGCGCAAACGTAAATCGCGCCAACACGGGAAACTCGAATTTGCGACCCGGCAATGAAAACAAACGACCGGTGGCTCCTCGGCCTACACCGGTTCCCAACCCGACCAGGACCAGACCGGCCCCGTAAGTTATTTGCGAGTGCCGAGGCGAGTGAATGCTCAACCAGAGAAATATCGAGATAGCTCCGTCGATTTTGTCCGCTGACTTCTCGTGTCTGGGCGATCAGATCCAGGCCGTTGAACGCGGCGGCGCAGGCGTCCTGCACGTTGACGTGATGGACGGACATTTCGTGCCAAACATCACGATCGGTTTGCCGGTGGTGAAATCACTCGCGAAGTTCACCCGGCTGCCAATCGATGCGCACCTGATGATCACTGATCCCGGAACCTATGCCGTGCAGTTTGTTAAAGAGGGCGCGCAGATGGTATCGGTACACGTCGAAGCTGATGCACACCTGCATCGCACGTTAACCGCGATCAAGACGGCGGGCGCGCAAGCTGGGGTTGTGTTGAATCCGGCCACGCCCGTTGGCGCGGTTGAAGAGGCGTTACAGTTCGCCGATTATGTCTTGGTGATGTCCGTCAATCCGGGTTTTGGCGGTCAGCCGTTCATCCCGCAAGCACTCGACAAGGTAAAACGCTTGCGGCAGATGATTGTCGACCGGCAGTTGAACGTGCGGATTGAGATCGACGGCGGTATCGATCGTTCAAACATCGAAAGGGTGGTCGCCGCGGGAGCGGAGATCATCGTGGCCGGTTCGGCCATTTTTGGAAAACCCGACGCGGAAGCGGCTGTTAGAGAGTTGCGCGAAGCCACTGTTCAGTGGGTATAGACATTGGCGATTTTTGATTTTCGATTGAAGCGCCGAGGGCGGATAGGGTTCGTCAAATCGGCAATTGGCAATCGAAAATCGGCAATGTTAGCAAACCGAACGCGAGTAAATTGAATCCGATAGCCGGAACGTCGCCCGGAAGGTCTCTTTCTCGCAAAAGAAAACAAGTTTTTTGTTGCTGGAGGTTGTTTTTATGAAGTCTCGCTTGCTTATCCTGGCGCTTTTCTGCGCTGCAGTTTTTGGCCTGCCCCAAAGTGTTTTCGGCCAAAAAACCGGCGGCCAGACAGAGCTGTCAACCACTCAGCGTCTGGACGTGATGAGCTCGAAACTCGACTCGATGCGCCGCTCACTGAGCAGCGCGTTGGCTGCAATGCCGGAAAACAAGGACAAGAAAACCAACGCCGACGACCCCGTCGTTCGGCTGAAGAGCCTTGAAAAAGAAGTTTCGTCGCTGACTTCCGAAGTCAACGACATCCGCACCAAGAACGATAAAGCCGAAAAGTTTGATCCCGCCGACATCGATCGCCTGGAGACTTCGGTTGCCGAGCTGAACACGCGCGTAGATCAAGGTCTGCAACAGACCGCCAGCGCTCGCACCGGCAGCGCCGCCAATGCGTCCAACGACAAAAAGAAGAAAAAGAAGGGCAAATTGTTTGGACTGTTTGGTGGTGGTGAAGACAAATACGCCGATTTGACGGGAGCCGCCGTGGCTGGCCGCGATCGCGTGCTTTTTGAAGAAGCGGCGAAGGAAGTTCGCAAAGGCCAGCACGACACCGGTCGGCTGTTGTTCGCAACGATCATCAACACCTATCCTGATTCGCCGTTCCTGCCGTTGGCGAAGCTCGCTATCGCCGATTCGTTCTTTCTTGAAGGAACCACCAGCGCATTGATTCAGGCGGCGCAGGCTTACCAGGACTGGCTCACATTCTTCCCAACCGACCCGTTGGCTGACGACGCGAGTTTGAAAGTCGCGGAAGCAGAAATGCGCCAGATGGGTCTGTCCGATCGCGACATCTCGCACGCGCGCAAAGCGGAACAGCGGCTGAAGGTTCTGTTGCAGCAGTATCCGCAGAGCCCGCTGCGTCCGACGGTGGAAGCGAGATTGGCGCAAGTGCAGGAAAATCTCGCGATGCATAATCTCCTGATTGCGCGGTTCTATTACGATGTGAAGTATTCGACCGGAAAAGGTGGTTTGAAGGGCTCGCAATCGCGCCTGAAAGAGATCGTCGATAAGTATCCCTGCTTCTCGTTCAACGACGAAGTTTTCTACCGCTTAGCAACGACTTACCAGGCCGAAGAAGAGCCGGATGAAGCCGCGCGTTACTACCAAAAGCTGGTGCAGGAGTATCCGGATAGCGAATTTCTGGAGAAGGCAAAAGAGCAGTTGGGCATCATCGGCGCGCCGATTCCTGAGAAATCCGCTCAGAACACGTGCTCCCAGCGGAAGCCGCAGAGTTTTATGGGTAACCTGATGCAGCAGGTTTCCGGCCGTGCCGACATAACTGTCAACAAAGACGGCATTCTGATCAGTAAAGACGGTAAAGAAGGCAGCGACCTGATCGACGAGGCGTTGAAATACAACGGCACGTTGCCGGAACGAACAACACCGGAAGCGCCGACTAATCGTTCGCCAAGAATCAACACGGCGGCGCCGGCTGCGGATCCCAAGACTCGTAATGCGACGAGTGGAGCGACGCCGTCCGCGGCAAGCACTCCAACGCCGGCTCCGACGGCGATCAAACCCTGACGATCAGTAGGGGTGGCACTCTGTGGCCACCCCTCGCTGCATACCGAATAGGGGTGGCCACGGAGTGCCGGCCCCTACAGATGTCCATGGACCCTAAGTCCCCAGAAGCCCAGGCGGAGTTGGCCCGCAGGCACAAAGCAGCAGCTAAGACTGTGGTGGGGTTATTGATTGCCACGATCCTGCTGGCGATCGTGGCCCTCGTGTCCCGCCCGTACCTGGAAGAGAAGCCGCCAAACCTGCCGCTCGATTGGGCCACCCGAATTGTCGTGTTGTTTCTCGGTCTCGGGGCGATCTACTGGCGCCGGAACCGGTTTTCCGCCATGCGGCTCCAGGACATTGCCGGAATCGCAGGCGTAGCCGGTCTTATAAAAACCCTCGAAAAAACCACCCTTCAGCTCGCACTATTCGCCGTGGCGATCGCCGTGATCGGCTTTGTCGTGACGTTGATGCAGGGGAACGAACTGTACACCTACTGGTCCTGCGCCATCGCTGTAGTGGTGCTCATCTACTCGTATCCCACGAAATCCTCCTGGCTGAAAACTGTTTATTACTTCACCGATCCGCGCACCGAGCCCGTTATCGAATAATCCCAAGCGGAAAAACATGTTGAACTGAGTTTGGCGAGTTTGTTACTCTGGCCTTCAGGTCAGCTATGACTTTCCGGATTCGCAAAACCCTGCTCGCACTCACTGGGCTCCTCGTTTGTTGTCCCGCGGTGCTGGGACAGGAAGCCAAGCCTGTTGCGCGGCTCATTACGCGTCTCACGCCCGCGACCGTTCCTGCCGTGAATGCGAGTGCTTCGCCGAGCTTGGCTGAAGCTGACGCCATCGAACGCCGAGCTTTCGAGCAGACGAACTTCGTGCGCGTAAAGAACGGCCTCGCAGCACTCGAATGGGACGCGGACGTTTGCCGCATGGCGCGCCGTCACTCGGAAAGCATGTCGCGGCTGAACTACTTTTCTCACGTCACACCTGATGGGCTGCGACTGCGCGACCGGGCACGCGCGGCGGGCATAGTTACCTTTACAGTGCTCGGCGAAAACATCGCGTATAATCAGGGCTACGAAGATCCCGGGGCTTTTGCAGTTGAGAGATGGATGGCCTCGGAAAAGCATCGCGCTAACATTTTGTCGAAGGAATTTCGCGCGATGGCGATCGGCACGTATGTCGCCCCTGATGGTTCGGTGTTCCTGACCCAAACTTTTATTACGCGATAATTGCTGAAGCTTCCGTCCTTCGCCAAGATCAACTGGACTCTGCGCGTGGCAGGCAGGCGGCCTGATGGATATCACGAGGTTGCGACTGTGCTGCAGAGTGTATCTCTGTGCGATGAACTGAGCTTTGAGGTGAGGGAAGACAACGAGATCTCTCTGACCTGTAACGATCGAACGATCCCAACGGACAACACCAATTTAGTTGTGCGAGCCGCCCGTGCTTTATCAGATCGGCACGGCGCCAACATCACGCTATTAAAAAAAATCCCTGCTAAAGGCGGTCTGGGTGGCGGATCATCGAACGCAGCGATCACGCTGTTAGCGTTGAACCGTTTATGGCGCGTAGGCCTGTCGGCCTCCGATTTAAAGCACATAGGCAGCAAATTGGGTGCGGATATACCCTTCTTTTTTTCGGGGGGAACGGCGGTCGCAAAAGGGATTGGCACTGAACTCGAAGAAGCCAGTGATTTTTCTAAACAGCACTTAATAATCATCACTCCGAACGCTTCAGTTTCGACCGCAAAAGCGTACGCATCTTTAAATGCTCCTTCCTTGACAACTCTGAACTCGGTCTCTATTCTTTCAAGTTCCTTCACGGAGCCATTTTCCGGTGATAGCAGTCAATGGCCTCTGCACAATGACTTTGAAGGAGTGATCTTTGAGCTGGAACCTGAAATCAGGCGTGCGAAGTTGGCTTTGCTTGATGTGGGTGCGCACGCCGCGTTGCTTGCCGGAAGCGGCTCTAGCGTGTTTGGCATTTTTGGCGACGAAGCGGCGCGAAATCAGGCTCTTACAAATGTCAGGTGTGAAGCAGGCTGGCGAGTCTTTGCGTGCCACACGCTTTCACGTAGCGAGTATTGCCAGGCCATCAGCACTGGGGCGTAGCCAAGTGGTAAGGCACCGGTCTTTGGAACCGGCATTCGTTGGTTCGAATCCACCCGCCCCAGCCAAACATTTCCGATTGTCGATTTTCGATTGTCAATTTTGTGGGTCATTAGGCGCAGTGAGTTCTTCAAACCGAAAATCGGCAATTGGCAATCGACAATGACTCTATGGGCACAACCGGCGGCATTAAAATCTTCTCCGGAAATGCGAACCCAAAGTTGGCGGAAGAGATTTGCCGCCACCTGACTTGCGACATGGGTAAGGCCTACCCGGAACGTTTTTCTGACGGTGAATTCAACTTTCAGATCGACGAAAACGTTCGCGGCGGCGACGTCTTTATCGTGCAGCCCACCTGCCCGCCGACCGATGCGCACCTGATGGAGTTGCTGGTCATGATCGACGCGTTTCGCCGTTCCTCGGCCGAGCGCATCACACCGGTGATTCCTTATTACGGCTATGGCCGGTCAGACAAGAAGGACCGCCCGCGCGTTCCTATTTCGGCCAAGCTGGTGTCGAATTTAATCACTGTCGCCGGCGCTCAACGCCTGTTGACGATGGACCTGCACGCCGCGCAGATTCAGGGCTTCTTTGACATTCCGGTGGACCACCTTTATGCTGCGCCGGTCTTTATCGGTTACTATCAGGAACATCCGCTGCCGAATTTGACGGTTGTGGCTCCTGACACCGGTGGCGCCGAGCGTGCTCGCGCTTATGCGAAGCGGCTCGATGCGGAACTCGCTCTTTGCGATAAACGCCGCGAGAAGGCGAACGTGGCGGAAGTGATGAATGTCGTCGGCGACGTTCGTGGCCGCAGTTGTTTAATTGTCGACGATATGTGCGATACCGGCGGGTCGCTCACGAAAGTAGCGCGCGCGTTGAAAGACGCAGGCGCTGAAAGAATTCATGCGTGTTTCACGCATCCGGTGTTTTCCGGCCGCGCCGTTGAATTACTGGCGGAATCGGATATTGAAAAGGTGATCGTGACAAACACGATCCCATTGCGCGACAACGCGCGTGAGCTCGATAAGATCAAGGTTTTGAGTATAGCGCCGCTTCTGGCGAAAGCGATCAAGTCGATCCACGAGGAGACTTCGGTCTCTTCGCTCTTCGTATAAAGCGAAGGGCAAACACTGATGGCTTATAGAAGACCATCAGCGACCGCGAGGTCATTGTTGAATTTTGATTTTTGATTGCCGATTTGAAGACAGTGTTCGTGGTTCTTCAATCGACAATCAAAAATCAAAATTCAACAATGTCTCGGGTCGCTGAAAGTTTGTAAGGAGAAATCATGGCGGAGAAAAAAGAGTACAAGGTGCAGGCGACACTGCGCGTGGGCCGTGGCAAAAACGATGCGCGACGTGCGCGCCGCGACGGAATGGTTCCGATCACGGTCTACGGCGGCGGCTCGGAGACGGTAGCAGCGGTTGCGCCGTTGCGCGATCTGGCTGCGATTCTTCGTTCGGAGTCGGGTCGAAACACGATCTTTACGATTGACGTCGACGGCATCGGCGCGAGTGAAGTGATGTTTCACGACCGCCAGATCGATCCGATCAAGGGCCGCCTGATTCACGCTGACCTAACGCGCTTGGTAAAGGGACAGAAGATTGAAGTGACCGTGCCGTTGCACCTGACCGGCGAGCCGATTGGCGTTAAAGAGAGGCAAGGCGTGCTCGAGCAGATCATTCGCGAGATTCAGATCAAGTGTGAGCCACGTGAAATTCCCGATGTGCTCGAAGTCGACGTTTCGAATCTCGACGTACACGATGTGTTGCATGCTTCAGATATTCCCGTTGCCGCAGGGATCGAGATTCTGACTGATGCTGACCAGGTAATCGCGACGGTCGGCATCGTGAAGGAAGAGGAGGCAGCGGCGGCGCCGGCTGAAGGCGAAGAGCCTGCCGAACCGGAAGTCATCGGCAAGGGCAAGAAAGACGAGGAAGGCGAAGGCGAGTAAGGACATTGTTGATTGCCGATTTCCGATTGCCAATTTTGGTGGGCCAGCAGGTGTAGTGAGTTCTTCAATCGGCAATCAGCAATCAAAAATCGGCAATGCTTATAGTTGGTCTTGGCAATCCCGGGTCCGATTACGCTGCAACGCGTCATAATCTCGGGTTCATGTTGATTGACAAACTGGCGGAAGATGAACGGATCGTGGTGAAGCGCCGCGAGTGCAATTCAATCGTGGGTCAGGGCGAGATTGAAGGTGTCGTAACCAAGCTCGCGAAACCATTAACGTTCATGAACCTGAGTGGCGGAGCGGTTTCCTGCCTGCTGCAAAAGGTTGAAAGCGACGAGCCAGTGAAACAGCTCGTGGTGATTTCAGACGACCTGGCGCTACCTATTGGAAAGATTCGCATTCGCGAACGCGGATCGGCAGGTGGTCATAACGGTTTGAAGTCCATCATTGCCGAGATTGGCACTGACGAGTTCATCAGACTGCGGATCGGAATTCAACCTGAGCATCCGCTTTCCGATGCCAAACGGTTCGTGCTCGACACGTTTTCCCGAAGCGAGCAACCGGTAGTGGAAGAAACATTGAAAATGAGCGCGGACGCGCTGCGAACGATTATCAGGGACGGCGCATTGAAAGCGATGCAGCAGTTCAACTGACGGAGGAGTGATTTTGAATAACAAAAGACAGTACGAAGTGGTCTTCATTGTCGACCCGACGGCGGACGACGAAGTGTCGAAACTCAGTGAGGGTTTTGCACAGATCATTACGGACCAGGGCGGTACCGTGACCAAGAACGAAGTCATGGGCAAGCGCCAGTTGGCTTACGAGATTCTGCACCACAAAGACGGCACGTTTGTGTTGTTGGAGATCGAAGGCTCCGGTCGCGAGATCGCCGAGCTCGAGCGCCGTATGCGCGTCAACGATCGCATTTTGCGCTACATCACGGTGCGTGTCGACGAAGATCGCCGTCGTGCCGAAAAGCTGAAAGAGCGCCGTGCTCGCAAGGTCGCCAAACGTCCGGAACGGCACGGCGGACCGTCGCGTCGTAGTCCAGCGATGGAGTTTGCTGAAGCCTCCGGCGAATAGGTTTTCGACTTACCGATTTAAGAGGATTAACTTATGTCAACCAATTATGAAGACCGCCAGCGCGGCGGTGGTGGTGGATACGACAACGACGACGATCAGGATCGGCGGCCAATGGGCGGACGCGGCGGAGGACGCCGCATGCACCGGCGGCGTGTTTGCCGCTTTTGCATCGATAAAGTGGACCTGATCGATTTCAAAGACGTCAGGCTCTTGCTCAACTACCTCCCCGAGCGCGGAAAGATCCTGCCGCGGCGCATCTCCGGTAACTGTGCGACACATCAACGCATGTTGGCGGAGGCGATCAAGCGCGCGCGCAATATCGCGCTGCTGCCGTATACCACCGACTAAAGGGACAGGAGAATTAAGATGGCACACACGAAAGTTCTTTTACGTGAAGACGTGGATGATCTCGGCGCGCGCGGCGAGATTGTCAGGGTCCGGGCTGGTTACGCACGCAACTACTTGCTGCCGCGCAAACTCGCAGTGGAAGCGACTACGGGAAACGTGAAGGGAATCGAGCAGGAACGCGCGGCGCTGTTGAAGAAAGAAGCGAAAGAGCGTGCGACGGCTGAAGCCCAGTCGCAGCAGATGAGTTCGCTGGTGTTGGAGTTCAAGCGAAAAGCGGGCGAGCAGGGCGCGTTGTATGGTTCAGTCACGTCGATGGACGTTGCCGAAGCTTTGCATCAGCGTGGCTACGAGATCGATCGTCATCGCATTCACTTGCGCGAGCCGTTGAAGCGTTTGGGCGAATACACGGTTCCCGTGCGATTGCATCGCGAGGTCAGCATGGATCTGCAAGTGAAGGTCGTTCCGGAAGGCGAAGTGATCGTTGGACACCTGTCGCCTGAGCAGGAAGCAGAGCTCGCGAAGCAAGCCGCCGCTAGTGAAGAAGAGTCAGGTGCCGCGGAATAAAAAACAGCCGCCGTATCTTAACACCCCGAAATTTTATTGCACCGTCGTAACGCCGCATGCTAAAGACGTGCGGCGTTATTTTTGCACTTCGAATATTTCTCCTTCAAACTTCTTCTATGGCTACTCCTGATTTATCCCGCGACCCCGCTTTCGAACGCGCCTTACCCAACAGTTCCGAAGCTGAGCGCGCGATTCTCGGCGCTGTTCTGCTCGACAACGGCTTGATCAGTCAGGCGATCGAACAGCTCCGGCCCGAAGATTTTTACGTGCCTTCGCACCGGCGCATCTTCCTCGGAATGATCGCGCTGTTCGAACGCGGCGCGGAGATCAACCCGATTCTGATCGGCGAAGAGCTAAAGAAGGAAAGCTCACTCGAATCTGTCGGCGGCATCAGTTTCATTACCAATCTCACTTACGGTTTGCCTCACTCGACCAACATCCTGCACTACGCGAAAGTTGTGCGGGGCAAGTCGATGCTGCGGCAACTCGTCAAAAGCGCAAACAAGATCACGCAGGAAGCACTCGCCGAAGAAGACGAACCCGAGATCATTCTCGACCATGCCGAGCACGCGATCTTCCAACTTGCCGACGAACGCATTCGCCAGGGCTTCGTGCACGTGAAGCCGATCGCGGAAAACCTCCTGGAAAAAATTCAGGAGATGGAAGGCCGCGCCGCCTTGCTTACCGGGCTCACGACGGGCTTTGCGGATCTCGACAAGATGACATCCGGTCTCCAAAACTCCGACCTGATCATTCTCGCGGCGCGGCCGTCGATGGGAAAAACGAGTTTCGCGTTGATGCTGGCGGAGAATGCGGCGATTCACGCGGGCGCGGTTGTCGGTATGTTCTCGCTGGAAATGTCGAAGGAGTCGCTGGTCATGCGCATGCTTTGTTCGCAGGGCAACATCGACGCGCAGCGTTTTCGCAACGGGTTTCTTTCCCGGCTCGAGTGGGCGCAGATTGCGAAGTCACTCGGAATTCTCGCGGATACGAAGATCTATCTCGACGACACGCCGGGTTTGACCGTGTTGGAGATGCGTGCGAAGGCGCGCCGGCTCATGGCCGAACAGAAGAAGCTCGATCTGATCATCGTCGACTACTTGCAGTTGATGTCGGGTTCGGCAAAACGGACCGAGTCGCGTCAGCAGGAAGTGTCACAGATCTCGCGCGAGTTGAAAGGATTGGCGAAGGAGTTGAACGTACCGCTGCTGGCGTTGTCGCAGCTTTCACGCGCACCGGAATCGCGTTCGGATCACCGTCCACAGCTCGCGGACCTGCGCGAATCAGGCGCGTTGGAACAGGACGCGGATTTAGTAGCATTCATCTTTCGCGAGGAGCAATACAAGACACCCGAAGAACGCGACGCAATGCCCGAAGATCAGAAAAACATCGCCGAGATCATCATCGCCAAGCAGCGCAACGGTCCCACCGGAACCGTCGACCTCCGCTTCACCCCGTCGAGCATGCGCTTCGACAACTTGTATCGTGAGTAGATTGATTCCCCCTCAAACCTTACACCCTTAACTGAACAGGAGAAATAGTTTTACGATGAAATTTCCGTTTGTCTTACTCTGGAAGACTGCCATTGTGCGCGTCTTCGTCCTCTCGATCGTCTCACTGGTGGGACTTGGAATTCAGGCGTCAGCCCAAACGTGGAGTCTGACGAAAGCGCAGCGTCAGGCATACCTTAATTACTACGCACCCGTGATCCTGAAGCGCGCGGACGAAAATAACAACAAGCAGGGACGCGACTGGATCACCAACTTCGACTTCGACCAGGACAACGACTTCTCGAACAATCGCGTCAACTGGCAGAGCGTTCCCAACTACGTCAACGCTTCCGCGAACGGCCCGAGCGCCTACGATCGCTGGCGTATCCGGCCGACGCTATACACTGCACTCATCGAATACATGGAGAACGGCAGCAAGTCGCTCGTGCTTTTCTACCACATCTACAACGCGACGGATAAGGATGCCAAAGACATCCACGATTGGGAGCGAGTCGAAATCCTCGTGCGCAATGTGACCGGCACGCCCGGCGGCGCCGGCGAGTTCGTCAATCACGTCACCGGCACGATGCATAAAGAACAGCTTGTACGCCGCTATTACGACGCGGGTGGACTGAACTTCATGCAGACAGCCACCGGCAAGCACATCTTGATCTGGCAGGCCGACGAGAGTGACTGGGATTGGTATACCTTCACCGATTACGGATACCACGGGCATGCACTCCAGCACGTTGAAACCCCTTACAGCACGATCGCCACGGTGATGAACTCATTGTCCACGGACGCGAAGCTGGCGGTTAATGAATCGGATAGTAAAAACGTGCATTACGTGTTCGTGCCCGAAGCGTCGCAGGCGGCGGTTGATACGTGGCGGGCGAAACCTCTGAGCTACACGACTGCGTCCGGCCTCGCCAGCCGTGTCGACAACAACGACTCGGTGCGCTGGGCCAACACGAAGCGGATCACTTATGAGCTCCAGGATCTTGCCGACATCTTTCCTACACACTGGGTAGGTAACGCGTGGCAAACCCACTGGATGACGAACGATCAGCGGTACGTCCTGTTGGAGAGTCCGATTTTGAACGAGGCAGGGCAGCCCGAAGTCAGTGCGGGGATGCAACTGTTCAACGTGCGGTCACGTGACATCGGGAAGTCGGGCTTTGTTGGCGCGGATGCCGCTGTTCTCGGTAAGAACATGATGTGGGGCAACTTCTCGATCGAAATTAACTCGGAACCCAACCCGACGCAGTTCACTTTTGGCGGAGACAATTTCGGCGGGTTTGAGGGGCTCGGAGTTGACAGCTTCGGACGAACCCGCGGTGCGGCCAGTGGGTATTTTGACTCGCACAACTCTTACTGGTGGCAGCACGACTTCTTCGTGCACTCTGGGGTCATAACGAGCGATCAGACGCACTTCGAGGCTGGCACATGGCTCCCGGGCGCGTGGTACACGGCGGCCAACGGAGGTTTCGACGGGCGCTGGGTGCAACTCTTTGACGACCGCACGGGCCTTGAGCCGTTTGTGGCGCTGAGCTTGTCGGTGACGCATCCCGCGAATCGGTGCGGCGATGTGTTTTCCGTTACTGCTAAAGCGACGGGCGGCCTTTCGCCGTATACGTTCACATGGGTGAACGCCATGCCGGTGTCGCCGTCGTACGCGCCGACCAACTATGCGGAGATGTCTGCTGGACAAGGCAGCGTTACCGTTCAAAGTGCTGACGGGCAAACGGCCACGTACAGTATCAGGGTGCCGATCAAATGTACGGGCGGCGGTGGCGGTGGAGTAATTCCTTAGTTTGAAGTTAACGCCGAAGGCGTTGGCGAGTTCCAGCCCAGGGTTGGAACAACCCTGGGTTAACAATCAAAGAGTATGTAACGCTGAAAGCGTTGGCAAAACTGTCGACGGTCTCGCCAACGCTTTCAGCGTTAGTAAGCTTCTTTTCTCTCCACCCAGGGTTGCGGCAACCCCTGGGCTGGAATTAGCAAACACCTTCGGTGTTGAGTTGCGAGCAAATTCAGATTGCGAACAAACTTATTTAGGCGGCTCGAACATGCCTGCGTCGAGCGGGACGTTGTGGCGGATTTCTTTGACGGTGAAGCTCAGGGTTAGTTTTGAGAAGCGCTGGCTTATGCTGAATGGGTATTTGATACCGTCAACCGCCTGCCAGTCGTCGAAATAAATCTCCACCGGTTCATTGACGGCGCCGAGTTTGCGCGTTGTATTTAGACGCGCGGGCAGCCAGGTTTTGGCGTCGAGGTAAAGTCGTTCTACTGCTCCAGCCGCGGGTTGTAAATCAAGCACGTAAACTTCGCGATAACCGATCTGGCTCGTTCCCGCCAGCGTTACCTTCGCAAAATTAATCTTCACTCGAACCGCCGCATAAATATCGCTGTCGCGTTGTAGCGAGCTCAACTCTGACGCGATTTTTATCGGCTGCACGCCCTGTGGCGTTTGCGACCAACCGCCGCGGCCGTTGTAGCCGATCTTAATCTTGCCAAAAGGATAGGCGTCGATCACAGTGGTCGATTTGTTCGGGGCTTGAGTGTGGGTTTCGAAGCTGCCGCCACGGCTTTGACCCGGGATGTCGACTGTTCCCTTGACAACACGGCTCGTGATCGCGTTGATTGCCTTTGCGCCGCCCATCGCTTCAACGTAGCGCGCGAGCAGTTCGTCGACAGTCGGCAGCGAACCGGAGGTCTGGAGCGTCTGTCCATCGTTGACCACTGTGCTGCCACTCGACTCACCACCCAACATGCGACTCGTGCCTGAAGCGACAGGTTCAGCAGCTAACGGAGCGCTTATTTTGGCGGCGACACGAGCGTTCGCACGATTCCCTGCGGACGTGTTGTTCAACGAGTCGAGCAGAGCCTGCGCTTCGTTCTTGATTCTCGGATCTGAGTCACGCGTGAGCGGTTCGAGCAGCGCACGCGCCGCGGGCAGGTCAGCCCGAGCAGCATGAATCTGAGCCAGTAACATCGCATATCCGGCTCTTCGCGGTTCCAGCCGCCATGCCTTTTCCGCCACTTCGAGCGCTTCGTCGAGGTTCTTATCGGTGACGAGATCGACGAATGCCAGGAGGTAATAGGCAGACGCGAAATCCGGCGCGAGCTTGATGGTGCGCAACAGTTGTTCGCGCATGATCGCCGCGCTTTCCGGCGAATACTCCGAGATGCGTCCGTTCGGCAATGTGGTTTCACGACTCAACAACCACGCATAGTTGTAGTGAACGAGATAGTGCTGCGGCGACGCCGTAGCGCGTTGTAGATATTTCTTCGCTTCCGGGAAGCGTCTTTGGTAGACGGCGAGTTGGCCCAACGCTGCGTAGGCGTTTGTCAGACCGGGGTCCAGCGCGATCGCTTGTTTGAAATAACGTTCGGCATCTTCGCGCCGGCCGATGTGCAGCAGCAAGTCTCCGAGGTAATAGTTTGCTTCCGCTTCGGACAGCGACGCGCGTTGCATCGCAGTGTAGGACGCATAAGCCTGCGGATCGTCGCGACTCGCGATGCGTAGCGAGGGTAGTTCTCCCTGACGGATGTAGGCGCGCAGATCTCTCTCGATCGTGTCGAGACTCAAGCCGAAATTCTTTTCCAACGCTTTCGTCACGGCGTCGCCGCGGCCGACCTGTTGCAGAAAACGTTTGAACTGATCGTGGCGTGCGGAACCGCCGCCGAGCATCAGGTAATGGACCAGCGCCCACGACTGACCGTAGAAAATTCCCGTCTTGTCCTGTTCGTTGTAGTGTGGCGAACGGGTGTCGATCGAAAGAAGAGTTTCGAGTGGCAGCAATTCCTGACCGCGCAGCAGTCTGATGTAAGGCAGCGTTGCGCCGAGCACCGCTTCGCCGCCTGAGAATTGCAGCGAGCCGTAAAACTCGGCGAGTCCTTCGTTGAGCCACAGCGGCACGCCCGGAACGTTGTCTTTCAAATGCAAATGTACGTACTCGTGAAAGGCGACGCTGAATGGATCTCTTTCACTCAGATCGAGCGACATCGCGATGTAGTTGACGTCGTCGCCTGGTTGGAAGTAGCCGCCGATGTTTGCGGGCCGGCCCTGGTAGAGCGGTTTGAACGGCGTGAACGAAGCATCGTCGCGAAAGACAACGACGGTCGTCGGCACGGAGGAGTCGAGCACGTTGCGCGACACGAGCCTGCCAAACGCGCTGTGAAAGAACTCCAGCCAGACTGCGACCTGGCGCAGCTTTTCCGGTTCGGCGTTGCCGATTACGAAGAGGTTATTCGTGCGTACGCTGCGCCATGTGTCTCGCGATTGCGCCGCGTTGATTGTTGGGAGTGTGAGGAGTACGAGCAGGAAGAACGTAATAAATTTCTTCATGGCTAACTCTCTACTGCTTACTGCTTAAAAGCCACTAACGCCGCGACGGCAGCGTCTTTTTGATCTTTACCCCATGGTGGACCGGCTGCCTTGCCGAGTGCGCTGACTATCTTTAGCAAGTCGCTCGCGGGAGTGTGCAGCGACTTCTCGGCGTCTTGCAGCAACGTCTTTTCTGGCAGCGTGACCAGTTTTAGCTCAGACGCTTTGGTGGCTGCTATCAAGGCATCGCGGAAAAGGACGCCTTCCGCCTGATGCATGCGAAAGTGTACCGCGAGGATTTGTTCGACGCTCCAATCCGGCATCGGACTGCCGACCAGGACGGCGCACGCGACAACCTGGTTGCCGAGATCGCGTTCGTGTTTCAGGGCAGCTTTCAACTCACGGCGCGCAATCCGATGGGCGGCAGTGATGCCGCGTTTCACTACGTCGCGTGCCTCCTTTGGCTCGAGTTCTTCCGCGGCGTGATACGGTTGTTTCTCCCATTCCTCTTCAACGAGTTCGAGGCGCGTGCGATCGACGACCGTGAAGTCGCGGCCGTTCTTGCCGAGCGCGACGAGTGCCGCCCAACCGGAGTGCGCTTTTAGTCCGAAAGCTACTTTCATCTTTCTTTGGACAATTTTCCCGCAAAAGCGCTAAGGCGCAAAGAAAATCATTGAAAAACGCGGCAGCGCTTTGGGTCTTTGCGCCTTTGCGGGAGAAAGATCTCTTCCGCAGACGTTCAAGGCTCTTACTGCAGCGACTGTTCCAGCAACGCGGCCAGACGCCAGCCACCTTTGTGCACTTCATTCTTTACTACGCTGGCGGCCCAGAGGGCATAGAAGTCTCCGTCAGCTCTCCGTCTTTCCTTCGCGTCGCCGCTTTTGATCTCGTGCCCACTTGAAGGGATCTCGACGTTCTCGTATCTGAGTCGCGTGCGGGCTTCACGAGCGACCGGCAAGATCTCGTTGGCTAACTGCTCGGCCCATGTTTCAGTGGCGCCCGTTAGTTCCCAACCGGCAGGTGTGCGCCTCGCCAATCGTGTCGCGGAACTGGGATCTAATGATTCATCGCCGAAGGCGTTCTTAACCGTCTGGCCATCCCAGTAGCTGTGAAGTTTTCCGGCTTGTTTGAGTGTGCCATCCATAAACGTGAACAAGATCAGTTTGTTGCCGCCCTGATCGCCGAATCCCTCGTTACTCGCCGTTGGGTGGAACGGATCTCCGTCGGCGTTGAAGAACTCAGCGCCAACATGAAGCGGTTGATGGATGTCGCCAAGATAGTGTGTGAGCAGTATCACCGCGACAGCTTTCGTGATTGCGCGGTCGTTTGTCTCAGGGATGTCGCCGCGCAGCACGCGAATGCAGAAGGGGATCATGTGCACGATATCAAACTCGTCGCGGCCGACCGTGCCATCACCATATTCTTCATCGCCGGTAACGGGAACGTCCGTGTAATGAAAAATATCGTGCGAAGGCTTCTTGCCACATTTGTTTGCTTCCCAAAACGCGCGCAGTTCGTCGTTTATTCGAGGCTTGCTGGTGACCGGGTCGTCATTCCCAGAACCACGGCAATCGTCCCAACCCTTGATGTTGTCGGGCAGCGTCGCGACTTGCTCCAACGTAAGTCCATCGAGCAGGTTGCGGACTTTCTTGGTTACGGCTTTGTTTCTGGCCAGGCGTTTATCGGCGATAGAGCCGACTAATTTATGACCGCGTGGTCCATAAGCGAAGGCATTCGCGGAGAACAGGCAAAGGCTAAGTAACAGGGGGACAAGTTTGCGCATCTCAATTTGGTCCTGGTTGACAGTGTTTCCAGGATCTCTCCTTTCAGGGGTGGTGCGTTGAAATTGGCGAGGTTCATGAGTCGATACGAGACGGGCTTCTGGGGCTTAAGCCTCGTTGGGACAGCGAAAATGAGTTTAAGACCGGCGAGAAGTCGCGTCAATGAATTTTGCTATTAGGTTAAACTAAGGCATGTCTCCTTTGCAGGACTCGCAAAACAACCTTTCCCAGCGGCCAACGTGGGCCGAAATCGATCTCAATCAACTCGCGGCAAACTTCAAACAGATCAAGCACCGTGTCGGCTCGGCGGCGCGCATCATGGCTGTTGTTAAGGCGAACGCGTATGGCCACGGCGCCGTTGAATGCGCACGCCGGCTCGCGGCCGAGGGCGCTGACTGGTTTGGCGTCGCGCTTCCAGAAGAAGGGATTCAGTTGCGTGAGGCGGGAATCAAGCAACCGGTGCTTTGTCTCGCTGGTTTCTGGCCGGGTCAGGCGGCTGCGTGTATTCAGTATCAATTGACTCCGGTTATTTACCGGCGCGACATGCTCGAAGCACTCAATCAGGCCGCAACGGAAGCAGGCGTGATTGCCGACGTACACGTCAAGGTTGATACGGGCATGGGGCGGCTCGGCGTGCGTGCCGATCAACTAAGCGAATTTGCCGGCCGGTTGGATCAGTTTCGCAACGTAAGAATCGACGGTTTGATGACGCATCTCGCCGCGGCTGATGATGCTTCGTGCCGCCCGTTAACTCTCGATCAAATTCATCGTTTCGACGAAGCCGTGGGCGTGTTTCGCGAGCATGGCTATCGTCCGACGCATCTGCACCTGGCTAACTCCGCGGGCGTCTACGGTCATCGCGAAGCATGGGGAAACATGGTGCGTCCCGGAGGCGTGTTGTACGGCCTATGGCGCGACGTGCTGCCGCCGGCGATTTCCGATCCGCAGCTCGTTCCGGTGATGTCGCTCTACTCGCGCATCATCATGTTGAAGTGGGTGCCACCGGGCGAAACGATCGGTTACGGCTGCACGTTTGAAGCCTCGCGGCGCAGTTTGATTGCGACGTTGCCGATCGGTTATCACGACGGTTACATGCGCGGACTCTCGAACCGTTCGCATGTGATCGTGCGCGGGACTTATGCGCCGGTGGTAGGACGTGTCTCGATGGACCTCACGTTGATCGACGTAACGGACATCGCGGGTGTCGAACTACACGACGAAGTGACCTTACTCGGTTGGGACCGCCGCAATCCCGAGCTGCGCATTCGCGCCGAAGATCTCGCCCGCATCGCCGGCACACTGTCGTATGAAGTGACGTGCGGCGTCGGCGATCGTGTTTCGCGAGTTTACGTCTAAACCAGACAGGATTGACGACGCCTCCACCCGTTGACTACTATGCGATCCCTCGCGAAATCGAACGGAGGTCCCTCGAAAAAATGACTTATACGGTAAAGGCGGGCGATACGCTCTCCAAGATCGCCACGCAAAACGGCCTGACGCTGGCTCAGTTGCTTCAGGCCAACCCTCAGATCTCAAACCCAGACAGAATTAACGTTGGCGACGCCATTAATCTTCCTGGCGGCTCAACCGAAAACGCAACGCAACCACTGCCGAGTAATCCGGTAGCAGCGGCTCATGATCCCGTGCCGCCGATTTCAACAGACAACACACAGCCATTGCCCAGCAACCCGGTGGGTTCTTCGGCCGGCGCACTCGGCACTGCTTTAGCAGACGAAGTCGGAATACTTTCAGCGAAGTACGAGACCGGTGGCCGTGGTCCAGGCGTCGTTTCCACCGGCGCCGGAGACCCCGGTGGTGTTTCATACGGTTCTTATCAAATGGCGTCCAAGATGGGTGTTGTTCAGCGTTTCGTAGCGCAAGCCGGTTTTCCGTGGGCCAACGACTTCCAGGGTCTCACGGCTGGTACGGCGCCGTTCACTGCAGCCTGGAAACGCATTGCTGCTGCCGAGACAGACGCGTTTCAAAAGGCGCAACATGCATTCATCAAGCGAAGCCATTATGATCCACTCGCGGCAAAGGTTCTCGCGGACAACAAGGTTGACGTTAATACGAGAAGTTTTGCCGTTCAAAACGTAATCTGGTCCACGGCTGTCCAGCACGGCGGCGCCACGCCGATCGTGGGTCGTGCGATCGCGACGCTGAGCTGTAATTGCGAAGATCCGACGTACGACAAGCAACTCATTTGCGCAGTCTACGCTGAACGCGGACGCAAAAAACCGGACGGCAATCTTGCTTACTTCGGGAAGAGCTCGCCGAGTGTACAAGCCGGCGTAGCGAAGCGATTCCAGAACGAACAGCAGGACGCGCTGGCAATGCTCGCGAAGGAAGGCTAACCAAAACCAACTAAACCAAACCAGAACATGGCTCCAAACATTCCAAACGCAACCGAAGAGCTATCCGTAAAAGTTAATGATAAAGAATCGGTGACTGCGCTTCTTTATCCTGCGGCTAAAAAGATTCGCGCCGGCCTGACCGCTTTGTTGGGCCACGGCGCCGGCGCGAACCAGTTGAGCGGTTTCATGCGCATGTTTGCACGCGGCCTGGCGGAGCGTGGTCTGGACGTGGTGACGTTCAACTTCATCTACATGGAGCAGGGACGTTCAGTTCCCGATCAAAAGCCGAAGCTTGAATCCTGTTTCCGGGCAGTAATCGAAACGATCGCGAAGCACCGGAGGTTGAAGAACAACCCGCTGGTAGTTGGCGGCAAGTCGATGGGCGGGCGGATCGCGTCGCAAGTGGTCGCCGCGCGTGAAGACGAACCGCTCGCACTCGATGTCAGCGGGCTTGTGTTTCTTGGTTACCCGCTGCATCCGCCGGGCAATCCGGCGAGGTTGCGCGTCGAGCATTTGGAACACATCCAAAAGCCGATGCTATTTGTGCAGGGCACGCGCGACGCGCTCGGCACGCCCGACGAAATTCAACCCTTCGTAAAAGACCTGCGTCCACCGGCAAAGATCTACGCGATCGAAGGCGGCGATCATTCGTTCAAAGCGCCGAAGAAGTTAGGCCTGCCGCAAGAGCAGATCTACGAAAACGCGATGGACGAAATCGTTCGTTGGGCAGCGAAAGTCTAAGCCACAAAAAGGCACAAACCAGGAAAAGACAACGAGAAGTCAGCTAGTTGTCGACTGCTCTGGTGCTTTTTGTGCTTCTTTGTGGCTCCAAAGGCGGGAAGAGGTACGAGAGCCGTTATGGCCTCGTACCTCTTTGCATTGGCGGGGGATTCAGTTACCGAGTATGAAGTTGTAAGTAATCACTCCCTGAACTTTGACCTTTTGGTCGCCGAGCACTGTTGGCGAGAAACGCGCTCGCATTGCCGCTCTCTGCGCTTCCGGAACGAGCATCGGGTGGCCCGAAGTGGCCTTCGCTGAGATGACGTTTCCTTCTTCATTAATCAAGACCTGCACGATTACCCTTCCCTGCAGTCTGATGTTTCGTGCCAACGGCGGATAGTTTGGCGTTGGCAAAGAGATGGCTTCGCTATTCAACACGCGCGAGACTTTGAGAATTGTCGGTGCGGGGGTGGGGGCTGGCGGTGGCTCGTCAGGTATTGAGACGATTTGCCGCGGCGGTACGACTCGCGCACCCGGAGTGTCTGGACCGGTTGGCCCTCCTATAGATCCGGCTTCGCGGTTACGGCCGGTAATGGCCACGACACCGCTTTCAGGCAGTGGCGGGTTCTTGCTTGGCACTGCTGAGATCTCTACAGGTACAACCTCCGGATGGTTGACGCTGAGCATTGCTTCTGCGCGTTCGGTGACATTGCTTGTATTGTTGTTAGTGGCGTCTCTTGGACGATCGGGCTGTGACGCAGGTGTAACTTCCTGTGTCGGAAACTCTTGAGGTGATAGCAACGTCACCTCTTCGAGAATTTGTTGTTCCAGCCGCGCGTCGTAAGCGTAAATACTCGCCACGCCCGCAACCACAAACATCAAGACATAAGTGGCACCGGTAAAGAGCAGGAACGATCCGCGACGCTTGTATTCCCTTGCGTGCGAACTGGATTCAATCAGGTTATTAAACATCGAGTTCCTCCGCTTAGTTGCCGGTGCCATTCGGGTCGCGGGAGCTTTCTCAGCCACATTAGACACCGGCCGCGCGCGTCGGTTCCCTTGAACTCTGACCCGTAACCAAATACGATCAGCGCCGCTCTCCACAGCCCACACTTTCCAGGAGCGGAATGCATGGCGACTCAAAAGGCCTTTCAGGAAGAACTAAATCCCTTCGAAATTGCCAAACAACAGTTCAACCGGGCAGCCGACTATCTCGACCTCGATGCGTCGATGCGGCACGTGCTCGAGAATGCCAAGCGGCAATTAATTGTCTCCATCCCGGTAAAGATGGACGGCGGCGACGTGCAGGTGTTTGAGGGTTATCGCGTGCAGCACAACATCGCGCGTGGACCAGCCAAGGGCGGTATTCGTTATCACCCAAACGTCACGCTCGACGAAGTGAAAGCATTGGCTTCGTGGATGACCTGGAAGTGCGCGACTGTCGGTATTCCTTACGGCGGCGGCAAAGGCGGTGTGATTTGCGACCCGAAGAGTCTTTCGCGCAACGAGCTGGAGCGGTTGACGCGCCGTTACGCTTTCGAGATCGCGCCGATCATCGGACCCGATCGCGATATTCCCGCGCCCGACGTTTACACCGACGAACAGACGATGGCGTGGATCATGGACACGATCTCGATGGTGCGCGGGCACACCGAGCTCGGCGTCGTTACCGGCAAACCGATCTCACTCGGCGGCTCGCAAGGACGTGCTGAAGCAACTGCGCGCGGTTGTCTTTATGCGTTGCGTGAAGCGTGCCGCGTGAAGAACATGAGTCTGAAAGACTCGCGGGTGGTGGTGCACGGCTTTGGCAACGCAGGTGCAAACATCGCGCGGCTGGTGGCTGAAGATGGCGCGAAAGTGATCGCCGCGTGCGATTCGAAGATGGCGGTTTATGCGGCTGGCGGTCTTGACGTCGCGGAAGCGTTGAAACACAAGGCTGAAACGGGTTCGCTCTCCGGGCTTCGAGGGGCGAAGGAAGTGCCGTGTGAAGACGTGCTCGAGATGGAGTGCGACATTCTGCTGCCTTCCGCGCTCGAAAACGCGATTACGCTGAAGAACGTCGGCAATGTAAAGACGAAGATCATCGCGGAGCTGGCTAATGGTCCAACAACGCCGGGCGCGGATCGCGTGCTTGACGATCAGGGCGTGCTGCTCATCCCGGACATTCTCGCGAATGCGGGTGGCGTGACGGTGAGTTACTATGAGTGGGTGCAGGATCAGTATTCGTTCTTCTGGTCGGAGAAGCAGATCAACGACACTCTCGAGCAGACGATTAATACCGCATTCGACTTGGTCCTCGAAACAGCCAAACAATACAACACTGATATGCGGACCGGCGCGTACATTCTCGCGGTGGGCCGTGTGGCCGAAGCAACGAGCGTGAGGGGGATATTCCCGTAAGATGTCTGACGAGATCACAGTTTACGAAAAACCGACTTGTACGAAGTGCCGCGAGATGGACAAGCTGCTCCGCGAGCGCGGCGTTCCGTTTGAGAAAGTGAATTACTATCTCGAGCCTTTGAGCAAGAAGAAACTCACGGAACTGGTTCGCAAACTCGGCATCAAGCCGCGCGAGTTGTTGCGCAAGAGCGAACCGGTTTACAAGGAGTTGGGTTTGGCGAATGGCGAATTCAGCGACAGCGAATTGATCGCGTTGATGGTCGAGCATCCGGACCTGATGCAGCGCCCGATCGTCGAACGCGGCGACCGCGCGGTCCTCGGGCGCCCCACGGAGAATGTGAACGAGTTGTTGTAAGCAAAGCCATCCACAGATTACGCAGAGTCTGTGTAATCTGTGGATGGTTTTATTTGCCTTTTAGCATGAAGAAAACAGAAACACTATTCGTTTGCCAAAGCTGTGGACACAAATCAGGCAAATGGCTTGGCAAGTGTCCTGAATGTGGTGAGTGGAATTCACTCGTCGAAGAGAAGCATCAAACTTCACGTCGCCAAAATGGATTCCGGCTCCGCGAAGTAACCGCCGTTGCCTACACAGATATCGAACCACAGGACGACCGTCGGCTTCCGTCGGGCGTCACTGAATTCGATCGCGTCCTTGGCGGCGGTATCGTTCCCGGCACGCTTGTATTGATTGGCGGCGACCCGGGGATCGGCAAGAGCACGTTGCTGCTTCAGGTTGCCGACAAACTGAGCGACGCGGGCACGCTCGTACTCTACGTCTCGGGCGAAGAGTCCGAACGCCAGATCAAGCTTCGCGGCGAACGCCTCGCAGTCACTGCGAAAAACGTCTTTCTGCTTCCCGAAACGAATCTCGAAAACATCTCTCGCGAGATTGAACGTCTCAAACCGGGCGTGGTGATCGTCGATTCGATTCAGACCGTTTTCTCGGGTTCGATTGAGTCAGCGCCTGGATCTGTTTCGCAGGTGAGGGAAGTCGCGCATCAGTTTCTAATGCTTGCGAAGAATCGCGGCGTTCCGGTTTTCCTGATCGGTCACATCACGAAAGAAGGTTCGATCGCCGGGCCGAAGGCGCTGGAGCACATCGTCGACACGGTGCTTTACTTCGAAGGCGAGCGGCATCACAACCATCGCATCGTGCGCGCGGTGAAGAACCGTTACGGCGCGGCGAATGAAGTCGGTGTTTTTGAGATGACGGGCGGGGGATTGATGCCGGTGGCGAATCCGTCGCAGATGTTTTTGCAGGAGCGTCCGCAGAACGTTGCGGGTTCGATCGTCACGGCGTGCATGGAAGGCACGCGTCCGCTGCTGGTTGAGATTCAGGCGCTCGTTTCGGGAAACAAGTACGGCACTGGCCGGCGCATGACGCAGGGCCTGGACCAGAATCGCGTCGCGTTGATGATCGCGATGCTTGAGAAACGCGCGGGACTACAACTTACGGGCGACGATGTGTTTGTAAACATCGCCGGAGGGCTTGAAGTCGACGAACCCGCCGCAGATCTCGGCGTCGTGACCGCGATCGCGTCGAGTTTCAAGAACATGCAGATCGATCCGCACACGGCGGTTTTTGGTGAAGTTGGATTAACGGGAGAAGTGCGCGGCGCGATGCAGGCTTCGGTTAGAGCGCGCGAAGCACAGGCGCTTGGCTTCAAAAAGATCGTGATGCCCGCGTCGAATGTTGTTGGTTTGGAACGTTTACTTGGAGTGCGTGTGGTTGGTGTGAAGTCGGTTGACGAAGCTCTGGAAGAGTTATTCTAAGCGCTCATAAAACTTGACCTTCAATCCCTCTCCTATCGGTTTTAAATCCCTCTCCTTAAAGCCGTCGAGATAACCCTCTGGCATAAAAGTGTCCGCTCCATCTACTTTGACCGGCACTTGCGTAATAATCCATTCCTCAATCCGTGGCAAAAACGCTTCATAAACCTGCGCCCCACCGATCACAAACAAGTCCGTCGTCAACGACTCATTCAACGACAGCACCGAATCCACATCGCTCAACACCAGCAACGATTCCTGCGGCTCAATACTCGGATCGCGACTCAACACAATGTTGAGCCGATTCTTCAACGGCTTACCCAGCGTCAACCACGTCTTGCGCCCCATCACCACCGCATGCCCCGTCGTCGTCTCGCGAAAAAACTTCATATCCGCCGAGTAATGCCACGGAAGCTTTCCACCCTTACCAATCGCACCCTGACGATCGACTGCTGCAATACCTATGATCATGATTCACACGGCGACGGGAGCCGCAATTTTGCTATGCGATTTGTAACCTATCAGATTCAAGTGCTCATACCGCACGGCCAACAAGCCTTCAAGTCCGCGCAAACTATTCTCGGGGTCGTTGATCTGCAACTCCGGCAAAGGCAACGGCTCGCGCGACAACAGTTCGTTCACCTGTTCGAGATGGTTCTTGTAAATGTGGTAGTCGCCGAGTGTATAAACAAAATCGCCGACTTCGAGTTCAGTGACATGCGCGATCAGATACGTCAACAACGCATACGAACTGATATTGAACGGCACGCCCAAAAACGCATCCGCCGAACGTTGATAAAGCTGACAGTGCAACACGCGGCCGTTTTCAACTTTGAATTGAAACAGTGTGTGACACGGCGGCAAGTCGACGTTGTCTGCCTGCCGCGGATCCCAACCGGTAACGATCAACCGGCGTGAATCGGGATTCGTGGCGATAGTTTTAAGCAGCTTCGCGATCTGGTCCACACCATTCTTCTGCGGATAATCCCCACCAAAGGATCGCCAAAGATAACCATAAACCGGCCCGAGATCTCCTGCGGGCCGTCCAAACTTGCGCGTGTGTTCGTCGTCAGCCCACTCGGCCCAGATATCGACACCTCTCGCCCGCAAATTTGTCTCGCTCGTATCACCTGACAAGAACCAGAACAACTCTTCCGCTACCCAACGAAACGGAACGCGCTTCGTAGTAACAATCGGAAACCCCTTGCGAAGATCGAAGCGCGTCTGAAACCCGAAATGCGAGATCGTGCCAACACCAGTGCGGTCACTATGTTCGGTGCCATTCTCCAGTATCGATCTCAACAGATCGTGGTATTGTTTCATGCGAGACTAATCATACATGAAACGATATCGACTGTGCTTCCTTGGATTTGGAAACGTTGGACGCGCGCTGGCGCGACTGTTGGTCGCGAAGTCGGGTGACTTGCGCGAGAACTATGGGATCGAGTGGGAGATCGCGGGTGTTGCGACGCGACGTATGGGTTGGCGTGCGAGTGAACAGGCGATTGATGTGGCGGCGCTGCTTGCAGGAAGCGATGAGACGCCAACGCAGAATGGCATTAGCGAATGGCTCGATGTAGCAAGGCCTCATGTCGTTTTCGAAACGACATCACTCAATCCCGAAACAGGCCAACCCGCGATTGATTATTTGCGCGCTTCGCTGCAAGCGGGCGCACACACCCTCACTGCAAACAAAGCCCCGCTCGTTTACGCGTATGACGAACTGAACGAGATCGCGGTCGCGAACGGTAAACGGTTCCTTTTTGAATCAACCGTGCTCGACAGTGCTCCTGTCTTTTCCTTGTTCCGCGAGACGTTACCCGCCGTGAAGATCCGTGGTTTCAGTGGTGTCTTTAATTCCACGACAAACATCATCCTCGAAACGATGGAAGCCGGGCGAAGTTTTACCGAAGGCGTGAAGACTGCGCAGGAACTCGGCGTGGCGGAGACCGATCCGAGTCATGACGTCGACGGTTGGGATTCGGTGATGAAGGTCTGCGCGATCTCTCGCGTCATCCTGAAAACGCCGCTTATGCCGAGGGACGTGCGGCGTGAAGGAATACGCATTCTGGACCAGTCGATCCTTCAAGCGGCGCGCGCGGAAGGGCGGCCGTACAAGTTGTTGACACGCGCTGTCGTCAACGCCGATGGCTCAGTCACTGCCACAGTCAGACCCGAACAGATCGCGGTGAACGATCCACTCGGAAGCGTTCGTGGGACTTCGCTCGCGATTCACTTTGAGCTCGATACGATTCCCGGTCTGACGATCGTGTCGCACCGCCCAAACCTGCAAAGCACCGCCTACGGTTTGTTAGCTGATTTCGTTAACGCGGCCACGGACTGACACGGACTAACACAGACCTGCGACAGCTTCGAGTAGGCGTTCGATTTCATCTTCGCTGGTGTAACACGCGCAACCCGCACGGACGAATCCCTCCGGCTGAAGTCCATACCGCTCAACGACTGTCCACGCATAAAAATCTCCGTGCGACAGAAACAATCCCTTCTCAGCCAAACTGCGTGCAACCTCGGTCGAGGTCCGACCCGCGATCGTGAATGCGACTGTCGGCGTGCGTGGCGAATCCGGTGTTGGACCATACACAGTGACACGAGGTATCGAATTCAAACCTTCCCACAACCGCGCGAAGAGACTCATCTTGCGCGCGTGTAACTCCGCAAACACGCTTTGCAAATTCTCGCGCAGCGTCGCTTTGCTACCCAGCGACGCCAAAAACTCGATTGCCGCCCCCGCGCCAACCATCCCTTCCTGATTCTGCGTCCCCGTCTCGGCGTTCTCCGGAATGTATTCCGACGAAGGCACGAGCTTCGGAAAGTTGATCTCCTGCAACAGCGAACCCTTCCCCCAAAGCACGCCGACGTGCGGTCCGTAAAACTTGTACGCCGACATCCCAACGAAATCACAATCGAGTGAACGCACATCGAGCAGCACGTGCGGCGCGGAGTGAACCGCGTCCACAAAAACCAGCGCGCCCGCATTGTGCGCCAACTCAATCACACGCGGCAGATCGTTAATCGTACCGAGCGCGTTCGACGCTGCGCCGATCGCCACCACGCGGGTCTTCGAGCCGATAGAGCGCTCCAGATCTTCCCAATTGAGTTGACCGGTCTCAGTGTCCAATCGAACGGTACGAATCGTCACACCACGTTCAAGAGCCAATCTGCGCCACGTATCGACGTTCGCATGATGATCCAGCTCGGTGACGACAATCTCGTCATCCGCCGAATAATTAAGGCCAAGCGCGCGCGACAGATGAAACGTCAACGTCGTCATGTTCGCGCCAAACGCGATCTCCGCCGGCGACGCGTTCAGAAATCCAGCGCAAACTGCGCGCGCGTGCTCGATCGCGGCGTCAGTCTCCGCGCTGGTCGGATAAGCCCAGTGGGTGTTTGCATTGTGGTGATACAGATAGTCGCTCATCTGCTCGACGACATACCGCGGCACCTGCGTACCGCCGGGGCCGTCGAAATACGCGACAGGATAGTTGTTGTGCACTCGTTCCAGGGCCGGAAAGTGTTTTCTGATCTCAGTTGTGGGCAGGACTTCGAATTTTGGTTTGAACATGGCCAGCCATGATATAAAATCAACTCGTCGCCCAACAGTGGCCGGACCTCAGTCTAGCCCGGAGCACTGTTCCCAAGTCCCAGAATTGAATATGAGTGAACGCCGTACTGAAGAGCGAATGGAAGTCTCTCTGGAGGCCGTTTGGGACGGACATGCAAACCGCCCCGTGCGGATTACTGACCTCTCGGAAGGCGGCTGCTTTATCGACACCATGTGCGACTCGTATATCGGGGAGCAACTGTCTTTCCGCGTCAAACTCCCTGACGGTAGCTGGCTCGAACTCAGCGGGGAAGTGGCACACCATCAAGCGCCCGTCGGTTTTGGCCTGCGTTTCCTGGAGCTCACGGACGAGCAGCGCCAACAATTGCGCGCGTTGATCGATCATCTCAAAGGCCCGCACGACCGGATCACCGCCGTGCTTCGGTAGGCTTTGCAGTATCAGAAACCCACCAACGAAGTTGGTGGTACTTTAATACCTAACCTACCTCCAGGTAGACAGAGTCTGAAGTACCACCAACTTCGTTGGTGGGTTTCTGATATAAAATCTTTTACAATGACGGGCCATGATTCACCCGTCAGAACGAGCTACCAACTTCCAATACGCCATCCGTAACGTTGTCCGCGCCGCCGAAGCACTCGAACGCAAAGGCCGGCGAGTTATCTATCTGAACATCGGCGATCCGCAGTCATTTGGGTTTAGACCGCCCGACTTCGTTATCGAGGCTGTTAACCGCGCCGTCAGCGAAAAGTTTTCGGGTTATTCACATTCCTCGGGCTTGCTCGAAGCCCGCGAAGCGATTGCGCGTTATGCAACGGGGCTCGGTTCGCCGACCGAGACAAAAGACGTAATCGTCACTTCGGGTGCTTCAGAAGCGGCGGACCTAACGCTCACCGCGTTGGTCGATCCAGGCGATGAAGTGTTGTTGCCCGCTCCGGGTTATCCGATCTATCCCGCGATTGTCGGCAAGTTGGGCGCGAAGATCCGTTATTACCACTTGCAGCCGAACGATAATTGGCACCCTTCGGTGGACGAAGTTCGCTCGCTTATCAATCCCAAAACCCGCGCGATCGTGCTGATCAATCCGAGCAATCCGGCCGGTTCGATCACGCCGGACAACACCACCCGCGAACTACTCGCGCTCGCGGCCGAACGCGATTTGCTCGTGATCAGCGACGAAGTCTATCGAGAGTTGTGTTTCAGCCCGGCGCCGACTGCCGCTTCGGTGCTGGCGAAAGAATCCGGCGCCGCGGTTGTGACGCTCGAGAGTTTGTCGAAGACGCACATGCTCTCGGGCTGGCGCATTGGTTGGCTGCGATTCACTCATCCGGAACGAATGGGCGGGATTGCCGACGCAGTGGTCAAACTCGCAGGCGGACGTTTGTGCTCACCCACGCCCGCGCAGTATGCAGTCGCACCGGCTCTCGAAAGCAGCCGCGACTACATCAACAATTTCCTGAAAGAGATCAAAAGACGGCGTGACCTCGCCACCTCGCGAATCGCTGCGATTGACGGCTTGAGTTGCGTTGTGCCGGAAGCGGCGTTTTACCTGATGGTCAAGACTGAAAATCTGAACGGCCGCACCGACGAGCAGTTTGCGCTCGATCTGCTCGAGGCTTCCGGTGTTCTCGTGGTCCATGGTTCGGGATTCGGTTGCGATCCGGCCGACGGCTATTTCCGGCTGGTTTACCTGGCTGGCGAGCAGACCCTCGACGCCGCTTTCGACGGAATCGAGCAGGCCATGCATATGTCGCCGCAGGAAAGTGGGATTGGCGCCGCATTGCACGTTTAATTGATTCGAACGACACAATTAAATAACGGCAAATTAACGACTTCCCCATGTACAAACTGATCGTTTCGTGCTACTACTGGCCGGCTGGAGCGCGGGGGCTGCGGCTTCGGACTATTACACTCAAACAAGACGTGAATGAAACTGGTCTTACCCCCTCTCGACCCGGAAGATTGACCAGCTTGGATAAGCTTGCTTCATCGATAGAACGTCGAAGCGTGCGGCGCCTTCGCGCAAAATGCGAGGTCGAGCTCTCGGCTACTCTGTCTTTGCTGGACAGCGACTCCCTGGATGAAGATTCAAAGCTGATCTTCTTTGGCCAAACAAGCGATCTCAGCGCCGAAGGTTTGGCGATGGTCCTGCCCGCAACGATTATCGACGAACGGTTTTGTAGCGGCTCGAACAAGCTGAAACTCTCGCTGCATCTGCCGGACGGGATTGTCGATTTGGAGGTAGCGCCGGTGCGTTGTGAGCGTCTGACGGATGCTTATTCAGTTCGCGGCTACCTGCTCGGAACCAAGATCACAAACGTCGAACATCGGGCGCCGTTTGAACGCTATCTCGACAGCGTTTCCGGTCAATCAATCGGCTTGCTCTAGAAAACTTTTCGTGCGTGGATCTTTCGGGGATTCGAGAACCTGATCCACAGGTCCGTGCTCGACGATCAATCCTTCTTCCATAAAAAGAATATTGTCGGCGACGCCGCCGAGAAATCCCATCGAGTGGGAAATGATAATCATCGTGTGCCCGCGATCGACGAACGTGCGCAACAACGTGCGAAGGCTGGTGACGCGTCGTGGATCGAGCGCGCTGGTTGGTTCGTCGAGTAGCAACAGCGCCGGATGCATGGCGAGCGCGCGGGCGATGGCGACGCGTTGTTGTTCGCCGCCGGAGAGTGAAATGGGATAACGCGTGGCGGCGTTTGCGAGCCCGACCGACTCGAGTAGCTGCAACGCTTCGGTTTCCGCGTTCTTCTTTGGCGTGCGCAGGACGTGAACGGGCGCTTCGATAATGTTTCCCAGGACGGACAGGTGCGGGAACAGGTGGAAGTGCTGGAACACAGTTCCGACTTTCAAGCGCAAATCTTTTACTCGCCGGCGATAGTCTGCGTGCGAGCTCTTCGCTTCCAGGCGCACGTTGTCACATTCGATCGTGCCGTCGTTGATCGTCTCGAGCCCGTTGAGACAACGCAACAGCGTCGACTTGCCGCTACCCGAAGCTCCGATCACGCCAAGCACTGTTTGCGGTGGCACGTCGAAACTGATCCCCTTGAGAATCTCACGCGAGCCGAAACGTTTGCGCAAGCCCGTGACGCGAATCATGCCCCCACCTCCAGTGGTTCGGGTTCCACGGTTCGTTCCGTAGCGCGACTGCTGAGCCGTCGTTCAAGCAGACGCGCGAGATGGGCCATCGGCAAACTCATGGCCAGGTAGAACGCCGAAACCGCGAGTCCGAGTAGCAGGAACTGCCCTGACGCATTCGCGAGCTCTCGATAAGCCGTAGCCAGTTCCCAAACTGAAATCGCAAACGCGACAGACGTGTCTTTGAAAAGCGAGACGAAGTCGTTGGTCATCGGCGGCAACGCAATGCGAAACGCCTGCGGCAGGATGATGCGTCGAAACGCGAGCACCGGGTTCATGCCGAGTGAATACGCGGCTTCCCACTGCCCGTAGGGAATGGCTTCCAAAGCTGCGCGATAGACCTGCGATTCGTAAGCCGCATAGTTGAGTCCGAGTCCGACGAGCGCAGTCAACCAACCGGGCATGGCGATGCCGATCACCGGCAAGCCGAAATAAAGAAACAGCAGTTGGACCAGCACGGGCGTGCCCCGAAAGAACTCGACGTAGATCGTGCAAAGCGCCCGCAGCCATGCCGGACCTTTCCACTGTCCGACCGCGACCGGCAAACCGAGAAAGACCGCAATAACCATCGAGCCGAGCGCGATGAAGACGGTGACGCCCGCGGCGCGCGTCAGGCGCCAGAGCGCTTCGGCCCAATTGAACGATGAGTTTGTCGTCGTGTACTCGACGTTTGTTTGCGTTTGCGAGCCTTCACGAATCGGCGTTTGAAACTCGACCTGCGCTTCGTTCCAGAGTCCCCATTTTTTGAGAATCGTTTCGAGCGTGCCGTTGCGGATGATCTTGTCGATGCCCTGATCGACCTCAGCTTTCAACGCCTCGTCACCTTTGCGCAGACCGATGACGTACAGGCCGCGCGTGAACGGTGCGCCGGCTGGTTTCAATTTCGGATTCGACCGCGCGTAAAACACTTCCGCCGGCACGTCGAACAGCGCCGCGTCGATACGTTTCAGTTCCAGATCGCGATACGCGCCGACCGGATCTGCATAGCTCTTGAAGGGAATGCCTTCCTGTTCGAGCAATCGCGACGCGGCCGTGTTTGCTAGTGTGCCGACGACGCGGTTTTTGCAATCGGCGAGTGACGAGATGCGGTTGTCGTCGCGGCGAACCGTGAGTTGTAGTTGAAATATGTAATAAGGTTTGCTGAAGAGAATCTGCTGCGCGCGATCGCCGGTTGGTTCGAGCCCGTTGACGATCACGTCGAACGACTTGCGTTGCAACGCGGAGACGAGTGTTTCCCAATCACTCGGCACAAACTCCGCGCGCCGCCCCATCGCCGCGGCCAACGCGTCGACCATCTCCTTTTCGTAACCGATATAGCGATCGGGATTTGCCGGATCGGTGTAGACGTAAGGCGCGCCCCCGCTCGGGTCCGCGCCCCAACGCAACGTTTGCTGCGCATGAGCTGAACCAGCAAAGAGGCCGCACAAAATCGCAGCGATCAGGATGAAGCGGGCGGGCATTGGTGGTGATTCTAGCCGCTGGGCCTTTCGCTACTCAACTATGTTGTTGTAATTTGTGTTCCTATGTGCACAGATCGCCGAGATTTCCTCCGTTTGTCCGCCGGAGTGGCGGGCGCAACTTTGTTAGGCCGTTCGTTCGCCTACGCCGACACCGAAACAATCCAACCGCCGCAACAGTCAACGCAACCCGAAGCGATTCGGCGTTTGCAGCGCATGACCGGAAACGTCGTTCCGATCACTCTCGACGAGCGCAAGGCGCGCATCGAGAAGGCGCAAAAACTGATGCGCGAGCAGAAGATCGACGCTATCTACATCGAACCGGGCAGCAGCATGTTTTATTTCACCGGTATGCGTTGGGGCACGAGCGAGAGAATGTTTGCCGCTGTGATTCCTGCGCGTGGCGAGCTCGCCTGGGTTTGTCCGAAGTTTGAAGAAGAACGCGCGCGCGAGTTGATCAAGATCGGCACCGACATTCGCACGTGGGAAGAAGATGAGAGCCCTTATCAACGCGTCGCTGAAGCGCTCAAAGATCGCGGTATTCGCACCGGTACGATTGGCATTGAAGAACGCGTGCGGTTCTTTTTGTACGACGGTATTCGACTCGCGGCGCCGGCGTTGAAGTTTGTGAATGCCACGCCGATCACCGCCGGTTGCCGCATGTTCAAATCACCCACTGAGCTAGCGCTAATGCAGATCGCCAACGACATCACGATCGTTGCGTACAAAGCCACGCGCGACAGCATGACTGAGGGCATGACGCAGGGCGAGTTTGCCGGCAACTGCGCGGCGGCGTTTCGCGCGCTCGGTTCGTCGGGCGGGATTTTCGTGAGCTTCGGCAAGTACACGGCGTTTCCGCACGGCAGCAGCACGCCGCAGCGGTTAAAAGAAGGCGACGTGGTGTTGATGGACGGTGGTTGCAGCGTCGACGGTTACCAGTCAGACATCACGCGCACGTTTGTGTTTGGCAAGGCCACCGACCGGCAGCGGCAGATTTGGGATCTCGAGCGCAAAGCGCAGGATGCCGGTTTTGCGGCGGCGAAAGTCGGCGCGACGTGTGAAGCGGTTGATACGGCGGCACGCAAGGTGATCACGGATGCGGGTTTTGGTCCGGATTACAAAGTCCCCGGTTTGCCGCATCGCACTGGACACGGTATCGGGCTCGACGGTCACGAATGGACCAACTTCGTGCGAGGGAATAAGACGCCGATCCAGCCGGGCATGTGCTTCAGCGATGAGCCGACCGTGGTGATCTACGGCGAGTTTGGCATTCGTCTCGAAGATTGTTTGTACATCACCGAAGACGGCCCGAAGTTTTTTACTAAACAAAGCGCCTCCATCGACGAACCGTTTTAGGCCACAGATAAACACGGACATACACGGACAGAATTAGGAATGGTCGACATCGGCTTTGTTAGTCGGTTTTATCCTTGTCGTCCGTGTTAGTCTGTGGCCAATTATGGTCCGATGGGTTCTTGCAGCGACGATTCTCGCCTCGAGCATGGCGTTTATCGACGGCACTGTCGTTAACGTCGCGCTTCCTTTCCTGCAGACCAGTCTCAATGCCACGGCGATCGGGATTCAGTGGGTCGTCGAGGCTTATTCACTGTTTCTTTCCGCGCTGTTGTTGGTTGGCGGATCGCTCGGCGATCGATATGGACGCCGTTTGATCTTCAACATCGGCGTGGTCGTGTTTGCGATCGCCTCGGCGGCGTGCGGCTTCGCTGCGAATATTGAACAACTGATTGCCGCGCGGGCGGTGCAGGGAATCGGCGGTGCGCTGCTGGTGCCTGGCAGTCTCGCCTTGATCAGCGCGTCGTTCAGTGAAGAAGAACGCGGTAAAGCAATCGGAACGTGGTCGGGCTTTTCGGCCATCACGACGGCGATTGGGCCGGTGATGGGCGGATGGCTGGTCGAGCACGTCTCGTGGCGCGCGGTGTTTTTTCTGAACCTTCCGTTGGCGCTCGCGGTGATCGTGATCTCGATTTGGCGTGTGCCTGAGAGTCGTGAAGAGAACCAGACTGGACCGCTCGACTGGCTCGGGGCGGCGTTGGCGACGGTTAGTTTGGGCGCGCTTGTTTACGGTTTGATCGAGTCACCGCGAGTCGGTTTTTCGAATCCGATTGTGTTGGCGACGCTGAGCGGCGGCGTTGTGTGTCTCGTAGTTTTTGTGTGGCATGAAGCGCGGGCGAAGAATCCGATGGTGCCGTTGGGACTCTTTCGTTCGAAAGACTTCGCCGGTGCGAACCTGCTGACGCTCCTTTTGTACGCCGCGCTCGGCGGCATGATGTTCTTCTTCGCGCTCAATTTGGTTCAGGTGCAGGGTTACAGCGCGACCGCTGCCGGGGCTGCTTTACTGCCGTTCATCGTGATCATGTTTACGTTGTCGCGCTGGTCGGGCGGTTTGTTTGATCGTTTCGGCCCGCGTTTGCCGCTCATCGTGGGACCGACGATTGCGGCTGCCGGATTGGCGCTGTTTGCGGTGCCGTCAGTAGGTGGCAGTTACTGGACCAGTTTTTTCCCGGCGGTCGTGGTGCTCGGGTTGGGCATGGCGGTCACTGTCGCGCCGTTAACGACCACGGTGATGGATTCGGTAAGCGAGGAACAAGCTGGAACCGCGTCGGGAATCAACAATGCGGTTTCGCGAACGGCGGGGTTACTGGCGATCGCGGTGTTTGGCGTGGTTATGTTGCACGCTTTCAGTCACGAACTGAATTTGCGATTGAACCAGGCTAATCTTGACCAGCACGTGAAGAGTTCAATTCTCGGGGAGCGGGTTAAGCTGGCGGGATTGGAAGCACCGAGTGGATCGGATCCAGCGGTTCAGCAGGCAGTGAAACAGGTAGTTGCCGGCTCGTTTGTGTTCGGTTTTCGTCTGGTCATGTTGACTTATGCGGCGCTTGCACTCGCGAGCGCGCTCAGTGCGTGGCTGTTGATCGGCAAGTCACGCCCGGTTCACACCGGCAAGCACTGAGATAAACCAGACCAGCAAAAACGCTCCCACGGCGACGGCTGCGCTGAGGAGATACACCAACCACGTTTCGACAAGTTCCGCTGTCTTCTTTCTCTCGATCATGGGGAGATCCTCTACTTTGAGTATTTGAGTTTTGAGATTACAATCCTCGCGCTTGGCGAGTCCTCAGGCAGCACTCAAGATTTCCTCAAAGATATTTCTCAAAGGCCGTTTTTATGGGGCAACAGGACAATCATAGCTACGAATTTGGTCGCTTCCGCGTGAGTGTGGGGGAGCGTGTCCTGTTGCGCGACGGTGAAGTCGTGCCGCTTACTCCGAAAGTCTTCGACATCCTGTTGACGCTGGTCGAGAACAGCGGACAGGTCGTTTCGAAAGAAGAGCTGATGAAACGTGTCTGGCCTGACACGTATGTCGAAGAAGGAAATCTGACTCAAAACATTTCGCTTTTACGGAAGGCTCTGGGCGAGAGTCCGGGCGGGGTGCAGTTTATCGAGACAGTGCCGCGCCGCGGCTACCGTTTCGTGGCTGCGATCAGTGAGAAAGCCACTGGTATTAGCGAGAAAGCTTCGGAGACCACGGCTTTTGCGCCGGTGCCTTCGGCGGAGATTCCCATTCCGGCTGGTGTTGCTTCGCCCGCTAAGAGACGCACTCCGGTGTTTGTGTTCGCAGCCGGGCTCGTGATCGCCGGGATTATCGGCGTGATGTACTTCACGAGTAAGGCCGGCAACACGACGGCGATTCAATCGATCGCGGTGCTGCCGTTTGTCGATGAGTCATCGGATCCCGATGCCGAGTATATAAACGACAAGATTGCGGAGAGTTTGATCAATAGTCTGTCGAAGCTGCCGCAGTTGCGCGTGGTGCCGCGCAGCGTAGTTGCCGGTTACAAAGGAAAGGCGATGGATCCGCGCAAGATCGGCGAGGAGTTGAACGTGCGCGCGGTGGTTACTGGTCGCATGCGCCGTCACGGCGACATAATCAGCATTCAAGCCGATCTCATCGACTTGCAAAGCGTCGCACAGCTTTGGGGTCAGCATTACGACCACAAGGTTTCCGATGTGCTGCTGGTCCAGGACGACATCTCGCGCGACATCTTTGAAAACCTGCGTTTGAAACTGAACGTCGAGGAGAAGAAACAGCTCGAGGCGTATCGTCTTTATTTAAAGGGCCGCAACGCGTGGAACAAGCGCACCGGCGACGCGTTGCAGGAAGCGATTCAGTTTTTCAACCAGGCAATCGAGATCGATCCGAACAACTCCGCCGCGTATGCCGGCCTCGCCGACTGCTACAACATGCTCGTTGTCTACGGGCGGCTGCCACCCAAAGACGGTTTTCCGAAGGCGAAAGAGGCGGCGGCGAAGGCGCTTGAGATTGATGAGAGTTCCGCCGAAGCCCACAGCTCGATGGCTTTCATCAAGTTTCGTTGGGATTGGAATCGCACGGAGACTGAGCGTGGGTTTCAAACGGCTATCAAGTTGAAGCCGTCGTACGCGCCGGCGCATCAGTGGTACAGCTCGTATTTGGTTGCGGTAGAACGGTTTGACGAAGCGATCGCGGAAGCAAAGCGGACGGAAGAACTGGAGCCGCTTTCGTTCGTGGCGAGTTCGCATCTCGGCTGGATCTACTACTTGTCAGGAAAGAACGACGAAGCGATCGTGCAGTGCCGGAAGATTCTCGAACTCGATCCGAGTTCATTCCCCGCACGGCGTTATTTGGGGTTGGCCTACGAAGCGAAAGGCATGCACGCGGAAGCGATCGCTGAGTTTCAGACTGGCGTGAAGCTTTCCGGCAGTCCCTTGATGCTCGCCTTGCTGGGCCACGCTTACGCGGTCGCGGGCAAGAAAGCCGAAGCGCTACAGGTGCTCAACGACTTACAGCAGTTGCAGGAACAGCGCTACGTCTCACCTTATACGGTGGCCGCGATCTACGCCGGCCTCGGCGATCAGGAACAGGCCTTCAAGTGGCTTGAGACAGCGGTCGAGACCCGCGACATCTGGCTCATGAATCTGAAAGTCGACCCCGTCTTCGCCAAACTACGCAACGAACGAAAATTCACCGACATCCTCGCCCGCATCCGCCTCAGGCCGTAGCGTAAAGTGTACTGCTATACTCTACGATGTGGATTGTAAGTGGGACCAACAAAAGGCTGCGACTAATCTCGACAAACATGGAGTTTCTTTTGAAGAAGCAGCCACTGTCTTCAGTGACCCCCTTTACGTCGATTTCTATGATCCTGACCATTCCGTTGACGAGCACCGGTACCTTATCATGGGGCAATCGACGGTCGGTCGTTTGCTAATCGTCTCCTACACCGAAAGAGACGAAGTCGTTCGATTGATTAGTGCGAGAGAAGTAACCGCCACTGAAAGAAGAGCTTATGAGGAAGGATGAACAAGAAGACGAGGTTCGGCCTGAATATGACTTTTCGACGCTTCGAGTTCGTAAACTCGGTCCTGGGCGCAAAAGTTTTGGTGATGTAGTTAAACTCGAGCCTGACGTCGCCGGGGCGTTTCCGAGCGCAGACGCAGTGAACGAAGCGTTACGCTTTCTTATTAGGGTTACGAAAGAGAATCGAGGCGATCTAGGCTCACGAGACCGCAACCGGTAATAGCCGCAGCCCCTGTTGATCGATCGCCCACTCATGCGATACAACTATCCGCGTCTCGATGGGGCAGCCGCACATTGTCCTGTAGAGGCACCTCCCAACTCCCCCAACCGCGGCAATGGTTGCGGTAGTTAATTAGACTGAACGACGCCAAAAGTATATGGGCGACGGCGTCCTTGACCAGCTCAGTCGAAACATCCATTCAACAGCGAGCAGATAATCTGTCGAGGCATTGGCTCGCCTCGAGGCGTTTTTAACGGAGGGGAGTATGGCGGAGCGCGTTAAGAGAGTTATTGAACTGATGCAGGGGGATCCGAGCCGGACTTTTTCGCTGGGCGAAATGGCCGAATCGGTAAATCTCTCGCCACCTTATTTTTGTTACCTGTTTAAAACGATAACGGGTGTTCCCCCCGCACGTTATCTGAAATCACTGCGGATGCGGCAAGCTGCAACCCTGCTAACGACCACGTTTCTCAGCGTAAAAGAGATCGTCAGACGCGTCGGCTGCACCGACGAAAGCCACTTCGTCAGAGACTTCAAACGTATCTACGGCGTCACGCCGAGTGAATACAGAAACGGCGCTCTCGCCGCTTCCGAACCTCGCAACCACGAAAGTCGTGCCAGTGAAATCGGCCAATGAATCGTAAAAAACGCCAATGAATAGTTGTTGCGTCTTTGTATCGACTCGTCTAGTGTGGCGCGTGCAAAAATAATCGTTCGTCCTCGGCTCTGATTCCAGCCCCAACGGGGTCACCAAGCGGTAACAATTTGAGGATTTTCCCGACGCTCTAATCCAGGTCCACTAAACATAACTACTAGTCTCGCTAGTAGTCCATTTTTCTTAGGAGCTTCAATGAGTATTGCAGCACGCGGAGCTGTGTCGAGATCTGTCTGCACAGCAAAGCTTCTCACACGTAGAACACCTTTCGTTTTAGCCTTTCTGTTTTTGATTGCGATGTCCACCGGTGCGAAGGCTAATAGCGCGGCTCCATCAGGACAGGTCTCCGGTACCGTCGTTGATCAGAGCGGCGCAAGCGTCGACGGCGCAAACGTCGTGTTGCTCGGACCGGCGGGCACGGAAACGCAACGCTCGATCACAGATCAGCACGGACGCTTCTCGATGGAACGCGTGCTCGCCGCGGATTATGTCGTCTGCGTGCAGAAGAGCGGCTTTCGCGAAGTGCGCCGTGCGTTGCACGTTAACGGCGGCGATACGCTCCAGCTACAGTTTCAACTCAACGTTGCTCCAATCCTGGAAACGGTGACTGTCACACCCACACGCGGTCAGCCGCAGGATGTTTCGCAAGCCACGCAGGCACAGGAAGTAATCAACGCGGAAGAGATGTCGTGGCGCGCTGCGAACATTCTTCCGCAAGCGTTGCGCGATGTGCCCGGCGTGCACCTTCAGCAGACGACTTCGGGTCAAGGCTCGCCGTTTGTTCGCGGCTTAACCGGCCAGCAGGTGCTTCATCTGATCAATGGCGTTCGTTTCAACAATTCAACCTTCAGGCCGGGCGCGAACCAGTACACCGCGCTTATCGATCAAAACGCAGTAGATCGCGTCGAAGTAGTTCGTGGTCCAGGCTCGACTCAGTACGGCTCCGACTCACTCGGCGGCACGATCAATGTCCTGTCGCGCTCGGTCAAAGGCTTCGACGAGTTCACCACTCACGGCAACTTCAACACGTTCTTTATGAGTGCGGATCTTTCAGCCGGTGCGTCCGCAACGCTCGGCGGCGGCGCGAACAGGTGGGGCTTTCTCGTCAGCGCGTCGGGCCATCGCACACAGGATCTGCGAACCGGCGGCGGGCTCGATTCTCACTCAGTCGCCACGCGCCTGCTCGGCATCTCTTCAAAGTTTCTCGGCGATCGACTGCAAGACACGGCCTACGGTCAATACAACGCGAACGCGAAGTTTCAATTTCAGGCCAGCGAGGCGGACGTGATCTCGCTTGAATACCTGCGTGGAACACAGCTCGGCCTGCGGCGTTACGATCAACTCGACGGCGGCATCGGCAACCTGCTGAACAGTTTCGATCCGCAAGTGCTCGACTTCTTCACGGCGCGTTACGATCGCATCGGCGCCGGACCATTCGATTCCATCTCCGCCATCTTTTCATTCAACGGACAACGCGACGATCGGCGCTCGCAAGGCATCAACAACGCTCAAGGCCTGCGATCGCGCATCACGGACGAGTTCAACCTGACGCGCGCCTACGGCTACCAGGCACAGGCGACATCACGCGTGAAACGCCAACACGCGATCACGTTCGGCGCGGAGTTTTACAACGAGCGGATCACGTCCAGGCGGCAGGATTTCAACTTCAGCAACACGACCCAGGCGTTCACAAATGTCGTCGACGTGCGCGCGCGTTTTCCAAACGGCTCGAACTATCGAACGCTCGGCCTCTTCGTGCAGGACGTGGCGACGCTCATACCGCAGCGCCTGACGGCGAACCTCGGTCTGCGTTACAGCCTATTCCGTTACAGCCAGTCGCCCGAAGACAATCCACTCGACGCCGCCGGCCGCCCGACCGTTCCTGCGCTCGAAGCGAGTTTTGACGACGTTACTTTCAATGCCGGTCTTGCTTACGCGATCAATTCACACTTCACGCTCAGCGGAAACGTCAGCCGCGGTTTTCGTGCTCCAAACGTGAACGACTTCGCCGCGACCGGTCTCTCGGGACTCGGTTTTGAAATCTCGCCGGATGAAGGCGTTCGTCTCGGCGGTTCCGCGGGACTACTCGACGCGTCGCGACGGCTCATCGACACGCATCTGCTCGAACCAATTCGCGCGGAACAACTCTACAGTTACGAAGTAGGACTGCGCTTCGTCAGTTCGCGATTCAGCGGCAACTTCTCAGCGTTTGATTCTGAAATTTCCAACCTGATCGAGCGCCGCACGCTGTTGCTTCCGCAAGGATCTCTGGGCCAACTCGTCGGCGGGCAGCCAATCATCCGTCAGGAAAGCACCGGCGCAGTTTTTACGTCACTTTCAAACACGGCAGTTTTCGTTCGCACCAACGCGACGAAAGTCAGAATGCGCGGCGTCGAAGGCAGCTTCGCCTTCAAACTGCACCGGGATCTCACCGCGTACGCAAACACTTTCTACGTCCGCGGCACCGATCTGCGCACCGGTTTGCCGCCGTCACTCGAAAACGGAATTCCGCCAATGACCGGTTTCGCCGGCATCAAGTGGGAACGCGCCAGCAAGTGGATCGAGCTGTATTCAAACTTCGCCGCGCCGCAGCGGCGTTTCTCTGACAACGACATCTCGCAGGCCCGTATCGGCGGCTTGCGCACGCGCGAAGAGATTGCCGGGTTCTTCAACGGCGGCGCTATTCCGCGCGGCCTGGTGCGCAACGGCATTCTGCTGCCGACTGACGAGACGCTCGCACAGGTTCAACTGCGCGTGCTTGGTCCAGGCCTGCAACCAAACGCAATGTTCTCAAAAAATCCCGGGTTTGCACTGCTGAACCTGCGCGGTGGTTTCAGGATCGGTGAACGTTCCACCGTCACGCTCATGCTCGAGAACCTGTTGGACAAGAACTATCGCACGATGGGTTCGGGCATCGATGGACCAGGCACAAACGCCGCCGTCCGTTACTCATTCAATTTCTAATCGCACGTTCGAGGAGGTCTTAGAAGTGAAAGTCTTTTCGTTATTACTACTCGCGGTCCTAGTCACACTCGGCGCCGTGAATCCAGCGGCGACTTACAACGACACGCTCAGCGGATCGCAAACCGCCGCGCCCGAGACCGAAGGCATCGCGCTTAACCTGACGGCCGCCGGCGATCTGCCGGGAATGCTCAAACTCACGCTGACGCGATCCGAAACAAACGTCACCGGCGGCAGTTTGACCATGACCGTGCTGCCCGCCAACGCTGATGCTTCGTCGAGCGAACGCGGTTCACTAACCGGCACAGTCTCGAGTGGCACGCTCACGTTAAACGAGAACGGAACACTCGCTTCTGTTTCGAGCGTGCAGGTTTCGATTCAAAGCGGCACCGGAGAATTCGCGAACGTCACGAGCGGCACCGCGACGATCAACGTCTCCGCCAATGCAGAGAATCACTCCCAATTGAACGGCACTTTGGTTCTGAATTTCTGATAACTCACGGATAACCCGAAAGGATCACCTCCATGTTTCGCAATGCTCTTCTGCGCTTCTTGATCGTTTGCCTCTGCTTTCAAACGATAGCTCCGCCCGCACTGGCCACGCCGTCGCGTTCGTCGCCGGTTGTCGCCGCGATCACGAATGCGCCCACGCGCGCCACCGCGGCGACGCGCCACATGATGAGCACGCTCGCGCTCGTCGAGCAGAGCATGGTGGCGTTTCTGCACGCCGCCTTCGCGCCGCAGGAAAACTGGAACGTGGTCCTCACGCCGGTTTCGACCGAGTTCAAAGACTACGCCGGTCTCGACTATCACCACTCGAGCCGCAAGCTGTTGCTGTCGGCAAACAATCCGGCCGGACAACCGCACAACTTCGAAGCCGTTGCGGCAGACGGCACGCGCTCACCTTTCTCAAACGTTGCGGGACTTACGGGCGACATCCTCATTGCCACCGCTCGCGATGAAGGGCAGGGACTGAGCCGCGGCGGATTTGTCGCGGGTGAAGTGTTCACCACCACAGGCGTGCCCGGCTCGATCGCGCGTCTCAACGCTTCGGGTGCGACAGTGCAGAATCCGTGGGTCACGTTGCCAAACGAGAACGGCATCACGGGCTTGTATCTCGATCGCACCGTTGTGTTTGGCGGCGATCTCATCGTAGTAACTGACATCGGCGGCGTGTGGCGTGTGAACGTCAATGCCGAAGCGACGAAGTTGGCGGGTCTCAACACACGTCTGTCCGGCGTAAGCGTGGTACCTGACGATCCCGATCGATATGGACCATGGACCGGAAGAATTCTCGCCGGTGCGAAAGATCTTTCAGCAGTTTACGCAATCGACGCGTTGGGCCAGGCGACGCCGCTGCAGCTCAACGTTCATCCGCACGACATCGACATCGTTCCGGCACAGGAAAACTTCTTCGCCGTCGATTCATCAGCCCGAAAAGTCCTGGGCGCGAGCGACGGCGCGTTTGCGGGCGTGATCGGCGACATCCTGGTTACGCAACAGTCACCCGGTCTCATCAAGCGTTTGCGTTGGAACGGCATTGAGTTTGTCGCTTCCGATCTCGCTTCAGCGGCCGAGTTCAAGCAGGTGGCGTTTGCGCCGTCGGGCATCAATCCGATTCCCGCGGTCAAACAGTTGTACGACAAGATCGCGGTAGTTCGGCATAGTCCGACGCTCAACAGCGGCCGCGTTGAAGGTTCACTGTGGCAGTTACTGCCGGAAGAACTCACGCTCGACGGTACCGACACGATCACGACCGATCTGCTCGTGCCTGGTACGCCCGCTGTGTTGCACAGCCATCCGGCGTCATACGGCGGCACACTCGTCGGCAGTGAAAATCCGGAACCGTCCAACTACACGATCACGATCAAAGGCAGCTCGCAACTGCGCCACGTCGTCGCGCGCACGAACCCGATCGAGTTGGAAAACGTGCCTGCGCCGCCGGCGCCAACTGGAACGAACGACCTCTCGATCAGTCATAAGGGCCAACAGATCAGTGATCCCACAACGCTGCGCAATCTTTCAGTCTCGGGCAACGCGGATCCGATCATCGTGCCGCCCGGCACATACGGCGCGTTTAGTGCGTCTGGCCGGAACGAGCTTGTCTTCGGCAACGCGAATTCGCAAACACCAACTGTCTACAATTTAGAAGAACTCACATTAACGGGCAGCAGCGAACTGCGGTTGCTTGGACCAATCGTATTGCACGTCAAGAATCGCGTCACGCTTCACGGTTCAACGCTCGGCGCCGCCGACGATCCGAAACGATTGCTGCTGAAGATTGCGACCGGGCTGTCTGATCCGGAAGACGCCTTGAGAGTCAGCGGCAATGCGGTGCTCTACGGAATCGTGCGCGCGCCGCAGGGGACGATCACGATCGAAGGCAGTGGACGCGTGCGCGGCACTGTCACTTGCAACTACCTGTTTGTAAACGGCAACGGCGTGTTGCAGATCACCGAGAGCGACATTCCGCCGCCGCCCGTGAATCGTCCGCCGATCGTCGACGCGGGCGGCGATCAGTCGATCACGCTGCCGACAAATTCAGTCAGTCTCAACGGCACCGCCAGTGACGACGGTTTGCCGCAAGGCAGCACATTGCAACTGTTGTGGACGGTTGTTAGTGGTCCAGGTTCGGTTGTTTTCAGCGATCCCACCAAAGCGATCAGCAATGCTACTTTCACCGCGGCCGGCGAATACGTTTTGAAACTTACCGCGTCCGACGGCCAGTTGAGCAGTAGCGACACGTTGAAGGTCACGGTGGTGCCGAACAATCAGCCGCCGACTGTCGACGCCGGACCGGATCAGACAATCGAGCTTCCCGATCCCGCAGTGCTTAAAGGCATCGTCACCGACGACGGCATGCCACAAGGCAGCACTGTGACGTCGACCTGGAGCGTTGTTAGTGGGCCCGGACCGGTCGTGTTTGCGAATCCGAACGCGGCAGCGACTACTGCTTCATTTACAACTCCCGGTCTCTACACGCTGAAGCTCACCGCCAGCGACACCGAATTCACTGTCTCTGACGAGATGCAGGTGACGGTGCTCCTGAACCAACCGCCGACCGCCAACGCTGGCCCCGATCAGGAGATCACGTTGCCGGGCAGCGCTCAACTCAACGGCACGGCGACTGACGATGGTCTGCCGCGTGGTTCCACACTCGAGACTTTCTGGAGCTTTGTGAGCGGCCCGGGTCCGGTGGTCTTCCCGGATGCCACGCTGCTCAATGCAATTGCGATCTTCGAAACTCCGGGCACTTACGTCCTGCGTTTGACGGCTTCAGACTCGAAGCTCAGCGCCAGTGATGAACTGACGATCGTCGTCAAACCCAAACCGTTCACGGAACGCACTTACACGCTCGACGCGCACTTCGACGAAGGAACCAACTTCAACGTCGTTCACGACGTCGCGAATCAACTGCAACTCGATCAACGTGCGCAGGAATTCGACTTCCTTTGGGTGGCGGTTTCGTCCAAAGGCACGATCGTCAAGATCAACACCAAGACCGGCCAGGTGATCGGTGAGTACTTCACCTCCCCTGCCGGCCAACCAAGAGATCCGTCACGCACCACCGTCGATCACAACGGAAACGTTTGGGCCACTAACCGCGCCGGCAACAGCGTGGTCCACGTCGGATTGGTTGAGAACGGCCAATGCGTCGATCGCAATGGAAACGGAGTCATCGAAACTTCTACCGGCTTCAACGACATTCGCGCCTGGACCAACGCGGGCGGCGCAAACACCAACGGCGGCGTTTCCACCGCGGCCGACGAGTGCATCATTCATTACACGAAGGTCAATTCCTTCGGCACACGCCATGTCTCGGTCAACAAAGACAACGACATTTGGGTTAGCGGCACCAGCGGCCGCCGCTTCGACCTAATCGACGGCGTCACTGGCCAGATCAAACGCGCCGAGCCGACGGTTGGCTTTGGCGGTTACGGCGGTTTGATCGATCCGTCGGGTGTGATCTGGTCGTCGAATCCGATGCTGCGTTGGGACACCAGCAAACCACTGACTGGCGCCAACGGCACTAATTGGACCGGCTTCAATCACCCGAGTTACGGCCTGTGTATCGACAGCGGCGGCAACGTCTGGAACACGTCGTTTGGCAACAACCAGATTCGCAAGTTTGCGCCGAACGGCACGTTGCTCGGCACATTCGTTCAGGGCGACGCGTTTGCGCAAGGCTGCGTGGTCGATCGCAACGATCATGTGTGGGTCGCGCACTCGCTGAATCGCAGCACGGTTGGTCACTTGAAGAACGACGGCACGTACGTTGGTACGATCGCTGTGCAGAGTGGTCCAACGGGCGTCGCGGTTGACGGCTCGGGCAAGATTTGGGCAACGAACCACAACAGCCGCACCGTCTCGCGTATCAATCCGAATCTGGGTCCGCTCGGACCGGACGGCGTGACGCGCGTTGGCGCGGTCGAGTTCACCACGATCAACCTGGGCGGCGATCTCTACAACTACAGCGACATGACAGGCAGCACGCTGTCAGGCGTGCCGACCACCGGAACGTGGTCCACCATCTTCGACAGCCAGATTGTTGGCGCGGAGTGGGGCCGCATTGGCTGGACGGCGCGCGTCTGCGGCGACGCGTCGTTGACGATTTCAGTCGCGAGCAGCACGAACGGCACCACGTTCGGGCCGAATGTGATCGTCACTAACGGCAGCGATCCGACTGTTGCAAACGGGCGTTTCCTGAGAATCACGGTCAGCTTCAAACGCGCCGCGAGTGGTGAGAGCCCGGTGCTTCTCGATCTTAGCGTCGGCACCAACGGCTTCACGCTGCCGGTGGTTGCGAATGAAGCTCCGACCGCGTCGGCCGGCGGCGATCAGACAGTGACTTTGCCGGACGTTGCGAAACTCACGGGCGTAAGCTGCGACGATGGTTTCCCGCGCGGCGCCGCGCTCGCGGTCTCGTGGTCCAAGGTTAGCGGACCGGGCGACGTGGCTTTCACCAAGCCAAACTCGCCCGTGACCGATGCGAGCTTTACCGTTGCCGGTGAGTATGTGTTGCGTTTCACCGCCAACGATTCCGAGCACAGCGTCAGCGACGACGTGACGGTGACTGCGTTGCCCGCGAACCAGGCGCCGATCGTCAACGCTGGGCCAAACCTGTCGGTCACGTTGCCGAACACGGTCACGCTTAACGGCACAGTCGCCGACGACGGTTTCCCGGTAGGCGCGACTGTCTCCACGTTCTGGAGCCAGTTGAGCGGCCCGGGTCTCGTCACGTTCAACGAACCAAACTCACCGGTAACCAAGGCAATCTTCGCTTTACCCGGCACTTACCAGTTGCGTTTGAGCGCCAACGACACGCATCGCATCGGCACTGACGACGTGCAGGTTACGGTTGCTGCTTCGCCCGCACTGGTCGGTGCGACGTTGCAACTCGTCGCGGCAGCTCCGGGGCCTTACGTCACGGGCACGCCGCAAACGCTGCGCGCAACGTTGCGAAACTCCGCCGGAAATCCGCTGGCTAACTTTGGTGTTGAATTCACCGTGAGTGGGCCAAACGCGACCACCGGCAGCGGCGTCACGAATACGACGGGCGTGGCGACGTTTACTTACACTGGAACAAACCCCGGCACGGACAGCGTTACCGCGCTCGTCCGCAGCACAGCCACTGCAAACATCAACTCTGGCGCAGTGCTCATGACGTGGACGCTGACGCCACAATCGCCGCCGGTTGTTCAGGGTTCTATCGGTGGTCCATTGAATGGCGCCTCGCTAACCGGAAGTATTCCGATCACGGTTGGCGCCGGTGTCACCCTGACGAATGCGACAGTTGAATACTGGCCGGCCGCGAACCCGGCCGCCGTGACCACACTCGCAAGCGGAGTTGGCGGTGGTCCAGGTACAACGCTCGCCACGCTCGACACCACGCTGCTCGCCAATGGCAACTACGTCATTCGCGTTACCGGCACTGACGGCAACGGTCAGCAAACGATTAGCCAGGTGACGATCACCGTGACCGGCGAGAACAAGCCGGGCCGCGTTACGTTGTCAGTCACAGATCTGACTGTTCCGGTCACCGGTCTTCCGATCACGATCGAACGCAATTACGATAGCTTGAATCGCAATATCATCGGCGACTTCGGCTACGGCTGGTCGCTCGAAATGTCCGGACCACGTCTCGAAGTCAGTCCTGACAACGACGTTACGATTACCGAACCGGGCACCGGCCGGCGCGTGACGTTCCAGTTCACGCCGACATCGTTTGGTTTCCCGTTCAGCTTCTTCTTTCAACCGACTTACACGCCCGAACCCGGTGTGTTTGGCAAGCTCACTTCCAACGGCTGCGGCTTGCTCATCAAGTCGGGAACGGGAGTGGTGTGCTTCCTTTCGACCGACATCAACTACAGCCCAACGGCTTTCCAGTACACCGATCCGTACGGACGCCAGTATGTGATGACTTCGACCGGCCAGATGCAGTCGATCAAGAACCTCGACGGAAACGTGCTCACGTTCGGGCCGAACGGCATCACCAGCACCGCCGGCAATCTGACGGTTCCGTTTGTGCGTGACGCGCAGGGCCGCATCGAGCAGATCACCGATCCCGCCGGGAAGATTTATCGCTACACGTACGACGCCAACGGCGATCTGACGCAGGTAGCGTTGCCCGATACAGCAACACCGCTGCGTTACGAGTACGACGCGGGTCACCTGTTCCGCAAAGGCTTCGACGCACGCGGTAATCCCGAGGCGTCGACAACCTATTTCGCGAATGGCCGGCTGCAATCCATCACCGACGCGATGGGTAAGACGACGAGCTACTCGTACGATCTGGTGAACAACATCACCACGATCACCCATCCGGATAACACTGGCTCGACGATCCAGCAATTCGATTCAAGAGGATTGTTGCTCAATGAGAAGGATCCGTTGAACCGGACCACGAGCTACACCTACGACGCTAACCGGAACAAGCGAACCGAGACAGACGCGCTCAACAAGACCACCACGTACGACTACGACGCGAATGGTCATATCAAGTCTGTCACCGATCCGCTAAACCGGACGATTAGCTACACCAACAACCAGTTTGGCCTGCCGGCGACGGCGACGGATCAACTGAACAAGACTCGTAATCTCACCTACGACGCGAACGCGAACCTGACGAGCATCTCGGACGAGCTCGGAACGCAGTTCGCGATGACGTGGAACGAGCGCGGCAACGCGACTTCGTTCACGGATGGAACCGGCAAAGTCACCCGTTTCACTTACGACGCGTTCGGCAACATCGTCTCGCGTATCGATCCGCTCGGCCGCACCACGGCCTACACTTACGATCAACTGGGCCGTATTGCGACTCAAACCGATGGCCGCGGAGTCAGCCGCTTTGAGTACGACGCCTTCGGCCGCACGACTTCAATTACGGATCAACTCAACAACAGGACGACCTACGAGCACGACGCCAACGGCAACCGTACCGAGATGCTCGACTCGCGCGGCAATCTCACGGAGTACGAGTACGACGCTGCGAACCGTCTGAGCAAGCAGACCAACCCGGACGGAACGACGCGTACTTACACGTACAACTTCCGCGGCCAGAAGCTGACGGACACGTTCTCCGGACCGGCACCAGCCGTCGCAGGCATGGGCGCCGCAGCCGAAGATCAGTTCGTGCAGAGGACCAGCTTTGTCTATGACAACGCGGGCCAACTGATCAAAGTCATCAATCCCGATCTGACCGAGATCAATCTGACCTACGACGAGATCGGCCGTGTCAAGACAATCAAGGACGAATTGAACAAGACGGTCACCTACGAGTTCGACCAGAACTGTGGTTGTAGCGATCGTCTCGCCAAGATTACCGACCCGGACGGCAGATCGATCACTTATACCTACGACGCTGCCGGCCGCCGCGTGTCGTTCGTCGACGCCAGCAATCGCGAGACTCGTTATACCTACGACACTCGCAATCGTCTGATAAAGACCACCTATCCGGACAACAACTTTACCGAAGTGGCCTACGACGGCGCGGGTCATCCGATAACCCAAACCGATCAGGAAGGCCGCATCACCAGATCGACCTACGACGAGTACGGCAATCTGCTGACGGTAACGAATCCAAACGGCGGTCTGACTCAGTACGGCTACGACGAACTCGACAACCTTTTGTCCATCACGAATCCGAACGGACGGACCACGCGTTTCGAGTACGACGCGCTGAACCGGATTATCAAGAAGGTGTTGCCGCTGGGAATGTCGGAGCTCTACACCTACGACCAGATCGGCAACCTCGCCACCAGGACGGATTACCGGGGCAAGCAAACCACTTACGAATACGACACGATGAACCGGCTCACGGCGCGCCGGCCGGATGCGAGTTTGGGTGAAGTCCCGATCACGTTCACTTACACCGAAACCGGCAAGCGCCGCACTATGTCTGACGCGTCAGGCACGACCACCTACTCGTACGATATTCGCGATCGCCTGACTTCGAAACAAACACCGCAAGGAACACTCAATTACACTTACGATCCCACGGGTGGATTGACCGGCATGCTTTCGTCGAACGCGGATGGCGTTTCCGTCAACTACGAGTACGACGATCAATACCGGCTGACGAAGGTCAACGACACTCGTACAGGCGCAACGCCAACTACCTACACCTACGATCAGGTTGGCAATCTCGAAAGCCTGACCAGATCGAACGGCGTACGTTCCGATTACACCTACAACTCGCTGAACCGTCTCATTAACCTGGCTAACACTAAGTCGGGTGCGACGCAATCGAGCTACGCCTATACGCTCGATAGGACGGGACGGCGTTTGTCGGTGACTGAATCCGGCGGGCGTGTGTCGACTTACACCTACGACAACGCCTACAGACTCAAACGCGAAGCCGTCACCGGCGATCCAAACCCGGCGAAGAACGGCGCGGTTGATTACACGCTTGATGCGTTTGGCAATCGGCTCTCACGCGTCTCGAGTCTCGCTGGTGTGCTCTCAGCTACCTCGACCTACGATGCGAACGATCGATTGACTAGCGACGTCTACGACGCCAACGGCAACACCAGATCGGCGAGCGGCCGCAGCTTTACTTACGACTTCGAGGATCGAATCAAGACTGCTGACGGCGGCGCGGTTCGTGTGGTCTACGACGGCGACGGCAATCTCGCCTCGAAGACGGTTGGTGGTGTTACGACTCGATACCTGATCGACGGGGAGAACCCGACGGGTTATTCACAGGTCGTCGAAGAGATCGTCAATGGCGAGGTGCAGACGCAGTACACCTACGGTCACACGATCGTCAGTCAGCGCAGACGCACGACGATCGGTTGGGCCGTCGATTACTACAGCGCTGACGGCCACGGCAACATTCGTCAACTGACGAACGAGTCGGGCGTCGTTACCGACACGTACGACTACGACTCGTTCGGCAAACTGCTTACGCGCACGGGCTCAACGCCGAATCCATACCTCTACGCGGGTGAACGATTCGACGCGGATCTCGGCTTGTATCACCTGCGCGCGCGTCACTACGACGCGGATCGCGGCCGGTTCATGACGATGGATCCATACCCGGGTGAAATCGACGAGCCTGCCTCGCTGCACAAGTACCTCTACGCGTTTGCCGATCCCGTCAACTTGATCGATCCGTCGGGATTGGCGGCGTTGGCCGAGTACGGCATGAAGATCCGGCTGATTGCTTTGCGCGTGATCTCGGCGGTCTACCGGTTGGGACGCGCGATCGCCTGCATCTTCCTGCGCGTGGCCTCGGTCATCGCGAGTATGGTCAGCCTCTCGTCCTGGATGGAGGTCGTGCTGCTCGCGGCGCAACTCCTGCTGGCTCGCTGCCCGTGCAAGATCAAGAAGAAACCCGGTACGATCCTCGGCGAGAACATGAAGGATCGCGTCGTTCCTTTCGCCAACAAGACGGGAGGACGACACCTGCCCCTCGGTTCGAAGGACGACTGGGATAGAATGACGCCGAGGCAGAGATGGAAAAAGAATGACGGTGACCTCAGAAAGCGAATTCGTGAGGGCGACAGCTTCCGGTACATCGGAAAAGATCCCGACCGGCCCGACGCTGCGCGGCGCAGGTTTGACCTGACGCGATCTGAGTTGGATCGTCTAAGGGATCGAGGCATCCCGTGGGAGGAAGTCCCGATAGAGGAAATCATGTGTGTCCTCGGGAGGCCTTGAAGATGAGGAATATCGCAATGGAAGACTGGTCAGCTCTGCGTGCGGATTACTTCGAGCCCGTAGCCAGAGACGTCTTTGACGATTACCTGCGCTCTTTTGGTTTCGGCAACGGTGAGGCGGACGAAGTCGGCTGCCTCACCTGGCACGGCCGCGAAGTATTCCTTCGAGTGCATTACTACGTTGAAGACACTCCCAACTACTCGCCGATGGTCACGATCGGCATCACTCGTACGTCTCCGCTCATTCCAGCCTTTAACACGATTGGGCTGTGGTACGCGATACCGATGGACGATGGCGCAAGAAACTACGCCACCTGGACTTACTCGAACGCGGATGAGCTCAAGCAAGTGCTCACCCGCATTCGGGATGAAGTGGTGGATGTCTACGCACGTCCGCTTTGGGATGATCCGGATCGGCTCGTAGCTTTGATCGACACACGCTTCGCGGAAGTCAAAACTGAAAGAGCCGCGGAGATTGTGAACCAGAAAAAACAGGAAGCGGAACGCGCCTTCCGGGCGCATGATTACGAGAAGGCGGCGCGGCTTTATGGTCTGATGAAAGATTCCGATCTCTCCATGGCCGAGCGCAAACGCCACGAGATCGCGAAGAAACATAGTTCACAACCGTGAAAGTAAAGTGCATACTCCAAGGCCATGATCTCGAGTAGGAGTTTGCGTGAACTGCCGAATGTCGATGAACTGAAGCGAACCTGTCAGTCGCTGGCGCTGCTGGATGCGATCAACATGGCTGACTGGGAATATCGTTACTACTCATTCGACGCGAATTGGGGCGATGATGAGTCGCTGGCTACGATGAGGGATGGAAGTGGAGACGCGTTCTTCATTCTGTTCACGTCAGCCGGAGCGATCGTCAAGGGCTACGCGCATGAGAGTGCGATGGCCCAGCATTCAGTGGACACCGGCGAAGTTTGGCCGGGCGTGCTGAACGAGGTGCCGCCGGAGTTTGAAGCCGTCCTAAACGACCCGGCGTTTGTTGCGGAGGAGACTTCGTTCTGCGTCTGGCGCAAACGCGGAGACCTTACCTGGCAAACCGGCAAGATCGAGTTTCCTGATTCGGATTATGCGGATGGTTCGGAAGAACTGCTCGCGATTCTCGACGGCAAGCCGGAGACGTATGCGGCGTGGGCCTCGGATTACTACGAGCGGCCGATTCCGGTTGAGGCGGTGAGGGAGATATACGCGCACAAACCGCTGACGCAGCAACTTGTTTCGCGTTTGAATCCCGATCGTTCGCTGGAGGAGCTTGAAAGTGATTTGGATGAGATCGGCTATCACCGCAAGCCGGCCTGAGTTTCGGAGGAATCATGAAGAGTTTAAGTGTGTGTGGTCTCCTGTTGCTGTTCGCATCGGTTTGCCTGGGGCAGACGCCGCTGAAGAAAACTGAGTTGACGATCGCCGACAGGGAAGCGTGGCGAAAGGTTTTGCAGTGGCCCGATGCGCTCGAGCAGCAGTGGCAACACTCGCGCACCGATAAGCGGTCGGAAGCCGCCGGATTGAATTTGTATAGCCTGGGCCAGGGAAACTATCTCGCCGCGATCGAAGTTGCTGAAAATGCTTACCAGCCGCGTTATGTGTTCATGTACTACTCCGAATCCAATCCGCGTGCGACAGTGCCCGGGCGTTTGTTGAAACTGAAAACTTACGAGCGCGATGACGATCACGCCGGCACTGTGTCGGCGAAGCTGACGACCGAAGTCGAAGGCATTCCGACCTTCGACGATGCGAAGAAACAACTGGTGTTGTATACGAAAGGCCGTGGCACGCTCGACTGCGGCGCGCTGGTTCGCTACCGCATCCTTCCCAACCGCACGATTCCCACCGAAGCACGGGCGCATGGGTGTTACGACGACTATTCCCTGGGCATCACCGATCCACTGCGCTGGAAGAGAATCAAACGGCTCTAGCGCGCTTTCGATCTGCGCCGGATAGCGTTACCCTGTGTTTGTTATGAAGTCACAGATTTACACAGTTTTGCTGATTTTGCTGGTTACGACTGCGCTTAACGCACAGGCACAACCAAAAAGCGCCGCTGAAGAGGCCGAAAACTTGCGCCTGCAATTGCTCGACGTGCAGGCACAGGAGGAAGATCTACGCGCCCGGGCCGCGCAACTCGACGAAGCGCTCAAACCGGAGAACATTGAACGTTCGCTGGCGGGAGTCGGCTCAACGAGACCGGAAGAGTTACGCGAAACGCGTCGCAAGCAATTGCAAATCGAGCGCGATGGCGTTGCGGCGCAGCTCAGGATACTCGAGAGCAGTCGCACGCGTCTCGAAACAGCGATCCGCGATGCCGATGCACGCGCTTATCACGAGAGCGCAGGTGTAGCACCCGAGGCGAGTGGCATGCTCTCGGTGCAATCGCTGTTGGGCAAACGCTGGTTAATTGGGGGCGGCGTAGGCGGTTTTGTCGGTGCTTTGGTTGCAGGGTTGTTCGTTCGGCGCCGGTTGCGTAATCGACTTAAACAATAATCTCTGAATCTGATCTGGAGGATTGCTCACGATGCGATACGTTGCTGCTTTGGCTCTTGCTCTGCTCGCGGTCATGTTGCTGCCGCGCGCGAACTTCTCTCAGGGCGGGCAGATGGAAACCTCGCGCGGCGTCGCCGGCGGTGGAATCTCCGTGGCTGGTTGGACCGGAAAGATCGATCCTAAAGAAGAGGCCGCGGGACTGACGCTCAACAGCGCGAAACTCGCCAAGGACGGCGATGCGCTGCACGTGGTTACCGGTCCGGCAGTGACTTACTGGAACCCGGCCAACAAAGCAACCGGCAACTACACGGTCAAAGCGACGTTCAAAGAACCGAAGTACATGGCTCTTAATTCCCATCCCCATCCTTACGGGATTGTTATTGCCGGCAACGATCTCGGCACGGACAAGCAGAGTTATCTCTACTGCGCGGCCTACGGCAATGGCAAATTCATTGTTCGTGGTTTTGGTCCTGAAGCGTTTCAAATGAACGCACGCGGTGCCGAGGATCCGGCGGTTAACAAAGCGGCTGGCGTTGGCGAACCGGTGACGCAGGAGATCGCATTGTCAGTTAAGGGCGACAAGGTTGAGTGTTCGATCAACAACAAAGTCGTCGCGAGTTACGACAAGTCGGCGCTGGTCACGGACGGCAAGTTGAAATCAACTGACGGCATCTACGGCCTTCGCTTCGCGCACAACACCGAAGCGCTCGTCACCGGCCTGACAGTAACCAAGAACTAATTCATCTGCTTCAGAAGTCTGGTTCACCGCCACAAAGAAGCACAAAAGGCACAAATCTGTTCGCAAACTCCTTTGTGCTTTTTGTGCCTCTTTGTGGCACGTTTCTTTAGTGACGAACGGTGACGCCGTGATCGGAGGTGGCGAAGAGCTGTGCCCCGGGGACGCGGCTGATGCGATCCAGTAGAAACCCGTGTGGTCCATCGAGTGACAAAAGCGACACCGGCGAGGGTAGCTCGACTTTTGACAAATCATCGAAGAGCGGTTCGAGGTGTTTGGCACTGACGCCGTCTTTCCAGGTGAAGCTCGCCACCACCGCCATGACATACAGCGGCTGCTCGGTGCCATCGACGACCTTGCGAACCAGATACGCTGCTTCGAGGCCATAGACCTTCGTAAGCTGGGCTTGCAACTGCTTGACCCGATCCTCCTCCAGACCATGTGGCGTGAACTGATCGCTGGCGCTAAAATTCGTCGCCTGCTCCTGCATGCGCATGGCTTTCTTGTAATGCTCCTCCGCGCGCTTGCGAAACGCGTCAGCCATTTCGTTGTTGCCCTGTTCGAGGTAGAAACCGGAGATCAGCACGCAGGCCTGGTAGGCAGTATCGGAGCTGCTCGGAATCGTCTTTTCGAGGTATGCAACTCCTTCGGCGTTTCCCTGTTCGAGCAGAATGCCTCCCAGCGCGAAGTTGGCTGAAATGTGATCCGGAGCTTCGTTGAGAAGCGTTTTTAATGACGGCAACGCCGCTGCGCGTTCCTCAGTCTCAGCCAGAGCCATCACTCGTTCCCACTGTTCTTCAATCGTCAGTGCGCGTGTTTTAGCGTGCCCGTCGAGTTCGGCGAGACGCTTGCTCAGCTTCTTGATCTCCTCGTGGCGTTCGCTCCATGCGTGCGCGACGCGCTCGCGCCAGAGTCGATTCATGCTCGGTTCGAAATCGTCCGGCAACTGACTCAGGTATCGCGTGGCCGCCGTCTCTTTAAGCTCATCTGCTTTCACCACGACATCAACTAATCGCGTGATCTCCGCGCCGTCTTTCTGAAAACCGATTGCCGCGAGACGATCGCTAAGCGCCGGATGCGTGTCTTCGTATCCGGTCGGCACGCGCAGGGCTTCGAGAAACCAGCGTTGCGCCTTTGTGTGGCCGACAGGTTTTTCATAGCCGGTCAGCATCTGCGTAAAGGTGTCGCGCGGCGTCAGCGATTGTTCCTTCGCGCCGCGGAAGAAGTTGGGCCAGAAATCTTCCATGACCCCGCGCGTCTTTGTTTCGAGTCGCGTCAGCGCGAGTGCGGTGGTTTCTTTACCGGCGAGATCAACTGCGTACGTGTCAGCTTCGCGTTCCTACGCGCGTGCGAGGACGAACGAGTAGTCGTTCAGGTAAGGTGAGTACCATTTGAGAAACGGTTCAAACAAAAACGAAGCATAACTGCGTTCCTGGTGAACCCTGACAAGAATCTGAAACCACGACAGCCGCGCGCGATAGATCCAACTCTGAAAACCGCCGCCGTGTTTGCCGGAAAGATGACCAAACTCGTGCGCGAGTACGGCGCGAAACTCCTCGGGACTCAGCGCGCGCATCAGCGGCAGGCCAAGTACCAGGTAATTATTCAACCAGCCAAACATGCCAAACTGCGGAATCTGAACGACCGAGGCGTTGAACTCGTCGTTGACGAGCACGTGTTTTACGTTTGGCCCATTAATGGCCCTGGTGACTTCGTCGATCAGATCGAAAAGCTCCGGAGCTTCGTGGCGTTGTAGTTCTTTTCCGTCGGGCTCGGGCACGGTTATCCAGAGGGATTTCAGTACGAGTCCGGCGAGGACGACCGGTATCCACAGGATCTTGATCAGCGCGGCGTTGATTCTGACGTAGTAGAGAGAGTCAAGGCCACTATCCCGAGCAGGAACACCACGAGAAACAGCAGGTAGAAGTAACCGAGCGACGCGAGCAATGCGACGCGAAGGCGACAGAGTTGCGGGTTGGCGGCAGCGAGCGCTTCGAGCGGCCGGATGCGAGCGGCTAGTTTGTCTTCTTCTTCCATGGGGGTTGGACTCTTTCCTAAAGCGTGAGAAATTAAGAACGGCTTCTGGGCTCCCCGAGCTTACCGCCAACTGCCATTTTCGATCAACATGACCATCGGATTCCTTGTAACCGTCGCTGTTTTTTTAGGCCTGCTGTTCCTTCTCATTCGGGAAATCCGCCGCCCGGTGCGAGATTCCAAGTGGGACCACGCGCCGCACCGGTACAAACGGCTGCGCATCGCGCTCATTGCGATCATCCTCTTTGGGTTAGGGCTCGCGATCTGGGCGTTCTTCATCGAACCGAATCGTCTCGTGACGCGTCAGCAAACTATTGCGATCGATCGTTGGCCCAGCGGGCTCTCCGATTTCAAGATTGCTGTGCTGTCGGATATTCACGCCGGTGGACGGTTTATCGATGAGAAAAAGTTGCGGCTGATTGTTGAGCGGACAAATGAACTGCAACCGGATCTGATCGTGATTGCGGGCGACTACATCTCGGGTGGCCGGAACCATCATGCAATGGATCCGGAAGTGTTTGCGCCGATCTTGAAAGACTTTCGCGCCCGGTTTGGCGTTTACAGTGTGCTTGGCAATCACGATTGGTGGTTTGACGGTGAGCGAGTGCGGCGTGCGTTGGAAGCGAATGGGATGAAGGTGTTGGAGAATGATGTAGCGTGGATCGAAACGCCTGGTGGATCGTTCTGGCTGGCTGGTCTCGCCGATCTGTGGACGCGCCCGCAATACATCCAACAGACGATTGCGAAATTGCCCGGAGAGGAACCGGTAATCGCGATCACGCACAACCCCGACATTTTCCCGCGGCTTCCGCAGCGCGTGTCGCTCCTGCTGGCCGGACACACTCACGGCGGGCAGGTCAAATTTCCGTTTATCGGCACCGTGGTCCATACGACAGACTTTGGCGATCACTACGAAGCCGGACACGTCTTCGAAAACGGTCATCATCTCTACGTGACCACCGGCATCGGCACCAGCATCGTCCCCGTACGCTTCGGCGTCCCCCCGGAGATCGTGCTGCTAACCGTGAAGTCGCAGTGAGTTTTGCCACAAAGATGCACAAGAGGCACAAAAGACTATGCGAAAACTCTTGTGCATTTTGTGCCTTTTTGTGGCTATGAATCGGCGAGGCGGGCGGCGCGGGTTAGGAGGTAGTTGCGTTCGGGGAGACTGGAGGTGCGGGCGGCGGCGGCGCGGTAGTTATCGACGGCGAGTTTGTGATCGCCTGACAGTTCAAACAGGTGTGCGCGCACGGCGTGCAGGCGGTGGTGATTTGCGATGCGCGCGTCGGTTTCGAGCTCTTCGAGCAGTGCGAGACCTTTCGCCGGACCCTGCACCATCGCAGCGGCGACAGCGTGATTCAACCGGACCATCGGATTATCAGACATTCGCTTGAGCAACTCGTAAAGCGCCAGTATCTGCGGCCAATCCGTGTCCTCAGCTCGCGTGGCTTCGTCATGCACCGCCGCAACCGCAGCCTGTAACTGGTATGGCCCAACCGATCCTTTCGGCAAGGTCGCCGAGATCAGCGCAACACCTTCCGCGATCTGTTCCGCGTTCCAGAGTGTTCGGTCCTGCTCCGCCAGCGAAACCAAATCGCCGTCCGCAGTCGTGCGCGCTAGGCGGCGCGCGTCCGTCAACAACATCAACGCCAGCAGTCCAGCAACTTCAGTGTCATTCGGCTGGCGCTCGTGAACCATCCGTGTAAGCCGGATTGCTTCCTGCGACAGATCCGTGCGGTGTAGCTCGGTTCCGGCGCTGCTCGTGTAGCCTTCGTTGAAGATGAGATACAGCACGTGCAGCACAGCACGCAGTCGTTGAGCGCGCTCTTCGTTGGTCGGCAGTTGAAACGGAATACCGGAAGTCTTGATCGTTTGTTTCGCGCGGCTGATGCGTTGGGCCATGGTGGCTTCGGGAACAAGAAACGCGTGCGCGATCTCGCCTGTGTTCAATCCTCCAACCGCACGCAACGTCAGCGCAATCGCGGAAGACGAAGTGAGTGAAGGGTGACAACACATGAACAGCAGCACCAACGTGTCGTCTTCGCCGGAGTTCCCGTCGACGTCAGGGTTGACGGTTAACTCTTGTTCACGGATTGACTCACTCTCGCGCGAACGCCTCGCGGAATCACGGCGAACCTGATCCGCCATCCGGCGAAAAGCAATCTGCGTCAACCACGCGCGCGGATTATTCGGCACTCCTTCGCGCGGCCACTGCACCGCCGCCGCGAGCGACGCCTCCTGCACGGCGTCCTCAGCTACGGGAAAGTCCGGAAAACGGCGGACCACCGTGCCGAGCACTTGCGGCGTCAACTCGCGCAATAGCTGTTCAATCGGTAACATACGCAAACATGTCTGCGAGTAGCGATTTCAAATCACCTGAGATAGAACGCTGGCAACCGGATCCGCAGAGTCTCGAAGGTGACGTCTGGTTACTCGGCACTCTGCTGCACGACTGCGTTCACACCGGCGCGCACGTTAGTTTTATCCTGCCGTTCACCCACGACGACGCAGCAGCTTTCTGGCGCGATAAAATATTTCCTTCTGTCGAAGCCGGAACGTCCCGCGTGCTGATCGCGCGTAACGACCGAGGTCGCATCATCGGCACAGTGCAACTCGATCTGGCCATGCCACCCAATCAACCGCACCGCGGCGAGATCAAAAAACTCTTGGTCCATCCTTTGGAGCGCCGCAGTGGCATCGGACGCGCTCTCATGATGTGCATTGAAGATGAAGCGCGCGCTGCACAGCGCACCTTGTTGACACTCGACACCGCCAGCCCGGCAGCCGAGCAACTCTACACGTCGCTCGGCTACGTTCGCATTGGTGTCATCCCGCGTTTCTCAATCCATCCTGAGACACGGGAACTCGAAGGCACTACCGTGATGTACAAAGAGCTGACCGCCATTTCTTAATCGCCGAATCCTTCCGGCAAACGGGTCATCACTTCCCGCACTTCGATCGGCATCGTATCGGGCGTGCCCTCAGGCGCCGGCGCCAGCGAAGCGCGAGCCGCGACCTTGTATGCCTCTTCAGCGTTCTCGACCTCGATAATCCACCAGCCGGCGAGGAATTCTTTCGACTCCGGAAAGACGCCGTCAGTGATCGGCTCGCCGTTCTTACCCGCCCTCACCATCATCGCCTGCTCTGGAAACGCCAAACCCGCAGTCATGACCAGCACGCCCGACTCCTTCAATTCGTCGTTGAAATTGCGCATGAAAGCGATGTTCGCCTGCAAGACTTCCTTCGGCCACTTCGAATACCATTCAAAAGCTTCCTTCGTCGCACTCATCAGCAGCATGTATTTCATGTCTCTTGTCGCTCCTTCTCGATTTTTTGCCCGGTTTTGGGCGCTTTCACTGGTTAGTCGGACCTGGGCGGAAGTTCTCGACATGGCTAAAGAAACTTTTTTTCGTTGAACGTGCATCATAGTGGGCGCTCTGCAGTTCCGGTAGTAGCAACAACCCAACCGCGCAGGTTATAGTCCCGAAACGTATGTTTTTCCGCTTATTTTTCAGCCTCCTCCTATTAGTGAACACCGTCTCGGCAGTGTCGGCTCAGCCAGGCGGGACTTTATACAACCGGCAGCGGTCGCGCGCGGTGAATGTTGCCGTCTCGCCGGACGGGTCTCTGGCCGCGGTCGCGCGCAGCAGCGGCGGCCTCTCGAAGCGGTATGGCCGTGTCGACCTGTGGGATACGCGAACAGGCGAGTTGCAGCGCACCATCACCGGTTTCGACGGCCCTATCTGGTCGCTGACGTTTTCAAAGGATGGACGCACGCTGATCACGGTCAATACCGAACATCGTGATTCGAAGATTCAGACCAAGGTATACAGTCGTGCCGAGAAAGTCTTTGCGGAGCTCAAGTGGTGGAACGTTGAGACGGGCGAGTTTATTAAGAAACTACCGTTGGCAGAGGAAGGTGTGTCGAGTCTTGAAGCGGCGTGGTCGCCGGACGGCAACGCTCTTGCGCTGATTGAACGATATGTAAGGTTTCAGATGATGATGAAGGTCAGCACTCCAAGCGCGTTTGGCCAGCAGTCCGTTATGCCGAGTTATGAGAATGTCGAAGAAGTCGACTTCAAACTATTGGACTCGGAAACTGCGCAGCGAAGAGTCAAGCTGTCTGACGTTGAGAGGACTTTCTACGGCCGTGTCGCCTGGGTGTTTGGACGCCTGGCAGATCCCGTGTTCGCGCCTGATGGAAAGACGGTGGCGGCGATATTCGGTGAGGAAGTCGTAGTTTGGAACCTTGCGACCGGGAAAAAGGTGCGTACAGTAAAGAAGCTGCATGGCTGGCCGTCAGCAATCACTTTCTCGCTGGACAGTCGACTCCTGGCAGTTGCCAGTGTCAAAGGAAGGACGCCGGGAGAGAGTGAGATTTCGGTTTGGGATCTTGCGACCGGCAAATCGGTTAACAAATTGAGGGGCAGTAACGATGAGATCGCGTGCATACAGTTTGTCGTGCGTGGACAAGCGATCTTGATTGGCAGTTTGGAATACAGACCGGGTTTGGCGATGGGCACGGCGAAGTTGTGGGACTTGCGCGACAACCGTCTGAAGAAGGTCGATATTATCGAGGGCAAACCCGTTGTCGCGATGACGCTGATTCACAATCAAACAGAGCTGATCGTGCAATCGGGTAACGACGTGGAAGTAAGAGACGCACGGACGTGGCGAGTCTTGCACACGTTTGAATCGATTGAAGAGGATAAGTCTGAAGACATGCGCCGCAGCCGTTTTATCCTCACGGCGAATCACGCAAATGCAGTGTCGTATTCGCGTGACGGTACGACAGTTTCAGCGGAAATTCCGGGTGAGGGAATCAGGCGTTGGGATGCGCGAACCGGCGGCGTGAAGGCTCAGATTCCGCGCGCGAAGAGGGGAGATGATGCCGTGCTTGCGCTCTCGTCCGATGGCAACTTCGTCGTGGAGACGACTGCTGAGGGAGTGCGAATGCGGGATCTGGTTAACGGAACCACGAAACAGCTTCCACTCGAAACGGACGATCCGATTTCCGCACTGACACTCTCGCAGGACAACCGCACACTGATAACCGCGGATGAATCAGGTATGGTCCACATTTGGGACGCGGAGACAGGACAGAGCAGAAAGATGATCCAGGTTGGTCAACAGATCACCGCGGTCGCGATCGATGCCTCAGGCCAATTGCTTGCTGCTGCGCGTGCGGATCGTTCGGTCGTTTTGTGGGATTTGAAAACGGGTGCCGTGCGAGGTGAGTTTAAGAAACACGAACAACCGATCAACGGGCTCGCCTTTTCACCGGACGGTCACACTCTCGCCAGCGGTGGCGACGAGCGTACGGTGATTCTTTGGGACATTGCTTCAGGCAAAGCAAAACGGACTTTGAAAGGCCACGATATGACAGTCACCTCTTTGGCCTTTTCACCCGACGGATTGACAATCGCAAGCGGCAGTGGCAACGCGTCAGTGATCCTCTGGAACGTCACCACCGGCAAGCTCGATCGGATCTTGCGTTGAATCGCTTGCATTGAGTGCTTGTTTTAGGAGAGCCACGTGTCTCATGCATCTCCGTACTGCTCTGCCGCCTGTCGCCTGATGTTTCTTGCGACTTTGCCTGATATATATCTTGCCTGATATATCTTACGGCTCCGCCGCCGGATGTGAGATACCGTCTTGAAAATCAAGAGCGGGAGTTAAATAAGAGTTGATGATTGGGGTCAAATGCTTTACCCGACTTCAGCACTCCGAAAGCGATATGAATGAGCTTGC